>OBYR01000062.1_pt1 | contig 128933 bp, 108 predicted proteins | sample 1495491 | NCBI WGS metagenome assembly OBYR01 (sample SAMEA2580206, study PRJEB22360) | human gut metagenome | biome: human gut; feature: human-associated habitat; material: faeces | place: Denmark | collected 2008/2010 | reverse complement strand
CTCCAGGCCATGTGCTATCAGGTGGCGAAAGAGATCGGAGCTATGGCAGCCGTACTAAGCGGGCAGGTAGATGCTATATTACTCACGGGTGGCATAGCATATAGCGAACTGGTTACCGCTTATATCACGGAGAAGGTAAAATTTATCGCTCCGGTCAAAATATATCCGGGAGAAGATGAAATGCGGGCTCTGGCTATGAACGGGTTAATGGTATTAAAAGGAGAAATCACTCCCAAAGAATACTGTTGACGAATAGAAAATGCTGAGAACCCTCCGGGCGGGTGACTTTTCAACGGGTGAAGACATATTTTTCCTCGTCTGACAGTTCTTTGTTCCACCGAAAACGATCCCACTCGAAAGTGCGCAGTTTTTCGGGCTCTTCGATCCGGTTCAATAAAATATGACGGGTCATCGCTCCTCTCGCCTGTTTGGCATAAGTCCTGATCGTTTCATATTTTCCATTGCGGTATTCCTGAAACTCCGGCGTGATTACCCTGACCGCCTTTCGTATCTCGTCCATTTTTAAAGCCCCTAAAACGTCCAGGCTGGCTAAATTTACTAAAATACCTCCCGCTTTCTTTATATCTGCTATTAAAGGATCGGTTAGTTTGGGAAGCCAGTAATCATATAAGTTACCGCTCATGTCTTTTAATTTCAAAGAATAAGCCAGACGGTAAGCCCGGATCATATCCAAAGGACGCACCGCCCCATACATCGTAGAAATGATTCTCAAACGATCCTGTGCGTAATGGAAATCCTCTTCCGAAAAAGAGGATGCTTTTATTTCCTTGAATACACTTCCGTTATAAGCCAGAATCGCCTGTTTTTCCGGATTGTGCGGAGAATCGAACACCTCGTAGCGAATATAGTTCTCTTCTGCCAGCTTTTCGCTCACCTTCAATAACTTTTCCAGTTCCTGCACAGAATAATATTGCATCTTTTCAGCCAGGAATTCGGCTTCTTTCGCATATTGCGGTTTACTTTCCGGCACCGTAATATTCGTTTTCCTCATATCCATCGTTTTGGCCGGAGATAAAATAATCAGCATATATCAATTTTTTAATTTACAGGTTCTACGTATAAAAGACATTCCTGGTTTTCAATCCGCAGCCGCATCCAATCTTTTGGAAATAAAACTCCAGGTCGGTGTCGTTAAAAAACTTTCCTCCATTTCTGCCATCAATTTCCAAAGCCTGTCGACAGATAAAGAAAAAGAAAGTATATTGGCTTTAATACATTTCCGGGCAGACGGATCGAACAACCCGATAATTGTCCGGTTTCCTTTTTCCAGATATTCCCGGTACGGATAATAAACAATGGAAGTGCAGCCCGCTCCGAAAGGTGCCACCACAGCATCCGGCTCGTTATTATCGAAACGTGCCAGTGTAAAAAGCCCGGCTAACACATCGGGACTCACAAAAAACACCACAAATTGAGGCTCGTCCTGTTCTTCCAGCTTATCCCAGCGCTTAAAAATCAGATTCTCCCCGGCAAGGGGCAAGCGAGGAATTTGTTCGAGTAACCGCTCCACCAACTCCGGCGATTGTTTGTATCTTTCGCAAAACCCACCGTCTTCGCCGTTCGACAGGAAACAGGCAAACCGCTCATTGATCTGGTCTGTAAATCCTAAATAACGCTTTCCACCGCCACAATTCACAGAATCGGGACGAAAACAAAGGGACTGCCCTTTTCTCACTGCCATAAGCTGGCCAATCAGGCAGCTATGTCCGGAAGGCTTTGGAACAATCTTTACGCCTCCGTCAGACGGCAAATAATACCCGGCTAAAGGTAGCTCTGCTTCTCTAAAATACTTTTTCCAAAGCAGGATAAACCGGTCACGATCTTTCAGGTTCATAGCTTTAATATTATGATGTTATCTTACCCTCCTCCATCTTCTTGTCGATGATTTCCTCCCCCCTTTCTTACAAAGATAAAAATGTTATTCCACATCCCGACCGGGTACTACTTTTTTTATAATTATTTCTTACAGAAAATTAAATCCTTAAATTTTTTATTATGAATTTATTGTCTTATCTTTGTAAAGTAATTGAGTATTGAATTAGTTTGTATTTAAAGCACTTGCTTTCCATTTAGATGTATCGTTAAGTAGACTTTCCTTCAGCTTTCAACCCTCATTTCGTATTTTTAATTTATAAAGTTTTTACTTAATGAACATTTACATTTCTAATTTGAGTTATGGCATTAATGATGCCGATTTAAAAGATTTATTCGCAGAATACGGCGAAATTTCTTCAGCAAAAGTAATCATGGATCGTGAAACCGGACGTTCAAGAGGTTTCGGATTCGTTGAAATGCCTGATGATACTCTGGCACAGAAAGCTATCGAAGAATTAAACGAGGCTGAATACGACGGAAAAGTAATTCGTGTAACCGTAGCAAAACCCAGAACAGACCGTCCTAATAACGGTGGTAACCGTGGAGGAGGTTTTCGGGGAAACTTCAACGGTGGCGAACGCAGAAACAATAGATATTAATCTATTCCACATTAAAAAAGCAGTCAAAAATGACTGCTTTTTTTTATATCCTGACGACTTTCCCCAATTTCACATACCACACATATCCCTCCACAGCCTTATATCCCATCTTTTGTAAAGTGGAGCAATAAAATTCCACCTGCTTTAGATATTTATTTTCCTCGTTTAAACCGAATTTATAATCGACCACCTGAACGGTTCCGCCGTTCAACACCACCCGGTCAGGACGTGCCTTCATGCCGGCAGGAAAAAGGATGTCTCTTTCATTGATGACTTTATTTTTCGGCTGAAACCAGGCAGAAGCCTCAGGGGAAGTGATATATTCCACAATCTTCGCATAATATTCCTCCTTTTCAGCTCCGGGAATTAACCCTGTTAAGCAAGCATGTTCCACAGCCCCCCGTACATCTTCCGCATAAACCACCGACTTAAATATCTCATGCAATAACCTACCTTCATCGATAGCCGTATGTGAAGAATTTCCCGGCTCTATATAGTCCCGGTAACGGTATTTAATCTCCACCCGGTCTTCCGGATGAAACACCGGATATTCTTCCAATCCCAGCGTTTCCTGCTTCGCGGATTGTTCCGGTAATTTTTGTTTCTGTCCGTAATGCAAAGCCATATTTTCCTCTATCGGCAAACCGCCTGAATCTTCCTGTTTCAGTTCGGAAAGTACATAATAGATAAAAGCCCCGATATCCGAGAGCGATAAGGAACCGTTCTTATTGAACTTCGGCATAAACGGACGGATATACAATTCATTCTTAGCCCGGGTCAAAGCCACATATAGCAAGTTCAGATTATCGACATAGGACTTTAAATGCTCATTCCAGTAATCTTCCCTGAAAATGGTATGAGCTAACTTTGAGGAATAATTTAAGGGAGCATATTCTAAGTCCTTAAAACCAGGCACATCATTACTACACCAAATACGCCTTACCGGACGTACACTATCGAGTTCCCAACTGCAAAAAGGTAAAATAACATAGTCAAATTCCAATCCTTTGGATTTATGGATCGTCAGAATTTTCAAAGCATCCACTTCTTCCGAAGTGGTAAGAACCCGCTTCCCCTTCTCTTTTTCCCACCATTCCAAAAAAAGCGTGATACTGTTAGAATTACCGGCTTCATACTCGTAAACAATATCCTGAAAAGCGATCAGATACGGAATTTCTTCCCGGTTTGTACGTAAAGAAAAACGGTCGATAATTGTTTCCGTAGTTTCATACAACGAATAAGACATAATTTTGCCCGATTCCTCTGTAAAATGGATATTCAAAAACTCGAACAACTCTTTCTCTTGGATGGCTTTAAATATCCGGTCGACCTCCGATTCTTCCCCTTTCCGAATAAAAGTATGATAGAAATACAATATAGTTGCTTTGTTTACTTTATCGTAGGGTTGAAGGATATATTTTAAAATAGCTACGATAAACTGCACATAGGGAGAAGCCCATACATACAACGAGTCATTGGAAATAAATGGAATTTTCTTTTCCGCCTGCTTGTTATATTCCATCAGGTAGTTTGCCACAAAAGCCCCCTCTTTACCTCCCCTGACCAAAATAACGATATTTTTTAACTTTCCTCCCCGCGCGGCAATATCGAGAATCACAGGAATCACCCCGTCCATCAGCAACGTTTCACTATCCTTTTCTTTCTTCTCCGGCCCGAATACAATCTCAACATACCCGCTCTTTTGCTTTTGCGGAACTTGCTGCACATCCTGATAGGCATTGGAAATTGCAGCGGAACGGGAAGTTTCCTCTCCCTGCTCCTGATCGTACATCTGCTTAAGCAAAAAAGCTCCTTTTTCAAAAAATATATTATTGAATTTTACGACCTCTTGTGCACTTCTCCAATTGCTTTCCAACACAATATTGCGGACGCCGAAAGCTTTAAAGTCCCGTGCCACACCGTCGGCCAATAAACTCCAATCCCCGTTCCGCCAGCGGTAAATGCTCTGTTTCACATCTCCCACAATCATAGCACGGTTTCCTTGTGCCAGGCTATTGGTCAACAAAGGCCTAAAATTTTTATACTGCATGGAGGAAGTATCCTGAAACTCATCGATCATCAGGTGTTTGTAGTAATTCCCCACTTTCTCATACAAAAAAGGCGTATCGTTATCGCCGATCAGTTTGTTCAGGATATGCGTAGTGTCGCTCAATAGCATCAAACCCTTATCATTACAATATCCTCTCACCTCTTTATACAGATCGTTCAATATCCCCAACTGATACAAATTTCCGGATAGCTGAAGCGCTGAATTATAAAAAGAGAACATATCGTCATAAAAAGTAATGGCCTCCTTTAACAGGCGGTTCAATTCCGGAACGAGGCTTTCGATCTTACTTTTGACGGGTGAAGTTTTAGTTGTCCAGGCATCCGTATGATCTATCCCTTTACGTGCCGTGGAAGTCGGTTCATCGAGATTCCCGGCAGACAGTTTATAAAAATAAGCGGCACAGCCGATTTTATTTCCCTTGAAATCAGATAATTCCAAGCCATTTTCCTGAATTAAACCACACGCCTGCTGCCCAATCGCTGTCAGCTTACTTTCAAATTCTTCGACAATCTTATTTAAAAAAGCCTGATAATCTTTCAGGAAATTTTTATCACTGAATTTATCGAGGATGTTTTTATCGAAAAGCATATAATTCTCCTTGAACAGCTCCTCTCCCAAATCGGCAATTTTCGATTTCACACTCCACGATTTACCTTCGTCTACGTTATTGCTCATCAGTTCGCTGATCCAGGAACGCAATACGGCATCGTTTTTCACTTGCTGCATCATCTTATCGACAGCTTTGAGCAACACAAAATCACTGTCCAGCTCGACATTATAGCCTGGAAAAATCCCTAATTCCCGGGTGAACGATTTAATCAGGCGTTGAAAGAAACGGTCTATGGTCGTCACAGAAAGACGCCCGTAATCATGCAGCAACATCGTCATCAGCATTTTCGCCTTATTTTTCAACTGTTCATCCGAAAAACCGAACTCCTGCTTTAAGGCTTCCCCGTAATCGCCCGGAATGCCTTCCGCAAGTTTAAACAATTCATTGATGATACGGGATTTCATCTCCTCTGTGGCCTTATTGGTAAAGGTCACAGCCAGAATATTCTTATAATCTGTCGGTACTTCAAAAATAAGTTTGAAGAACTCCCGTGTTAAAGCAAATGTCTTGCCGGATCCTGCCGATGCTTTGTAAACGTCTAACATATAATAAACAAAAAGACAATAGACTACAAAAATAGTCTATTGTCTGTAATTATTTTATTTTAATTTCAAAGTCTGCTAATTAAAATAGCTTCTAAATTGTCCAGGTTGACATCTTTCAGGAAAGACATGTATTGAGTACCACGCTCTTTGAATCGTTTCATGATACGGTCAATCGTTTCACGTCCGATGCCGTAATCCGAAAGACGGGTTTTAACTCCAAGACTTTGGAAAAACTCTTCCGTCCGGGCAATAGCCAGTTCTCCGGCCTGCGAATTTTGGGGATCAATGCCCCATACCCGTTCAGCATATTGTAACAGCTTCACTTTACGCAATTCCTTCACTCCATTTAAAACTCCCGGCAACACAATAGCCAGCGTCACCGCATGGTCTAATCCGTGGAAAGCGGTCAATTCATGCCCGATATGGTGTGTAGCCCAATCTTCCCTTACTCCACAGGCAATCAGTCCGTTCAATCCCATTGTCGCAGCCCACATAAAATTGGCACGGTCATCATAAACCGGAACTTCTGCCTGATAAATTTTTGGGGCCAATTCTATTAAAGTTTTCAATATTCCTTCCGCAAAACGATCCTGTATCATAGCATTTTCAGGATAGCCCAGATACTGTTCCATCACGTGTACATAAGTATCGATGATGCCGTTCGCAATCTGCCGCTTAGGTAAAGAATAAGTTGTTTCGGGGTCTAATACGGAAAATTTCGGAAACACCAGCGGCGAACCGAAATCCAGTTTTTCTTCGGTTTCGGCCCTGGTAATCACCGCTCCGCTATTCATCTCGGAACCGGTGGCGGGCAAAGTGAGAACGGCGGCAAACGGCAATGCTCTCCCGATAGGAGCGCGTTTTGCCAGGATGTCCCATTTATCCTCGCCTTCAAAACAAGCCGCAGCCACAATAAATTTCGTTCCGTCGATCACAGACCCTCCGCCGACCGCTAAAAGGAAATCGACTTGTTCACGCTTGATAATCTCCACAGCTTTCATCAATGTTTCATAATGCGGATTCGGTTCGATTCCCGGAAATTCTATAACGGTATGCCCTTTCAAGGCAACCATCACCTGATCGTAAACCCCGTTCTTCTTGATACTTCCTCCTCCGTAAGTCATCATAATTTTCAAACCCGCAGGAATATGCTTGCTGATCTCTGCAATTTTTCCTTTACCGAAAAGAATCTGTACCGGATTGTAATAATTAAAGTTGTTCATCGTCAATATCTTTTTTAATTTGCTCATCCAGGCGTTCCACCTGTTCTGCCCGTTTCTCCACGATTTTTAAATACTCATCGAGATAAACGGTTGTTTTATTGTGTATGTTTTCTTTTTCTGCCAGTTGTTTGATGGTTTGCAGAATCTGTAAAGCCTGCTCCATATCCCCCGCATTTTCATATACCCAGGCAAGATTCAGTCCGGATTTAATAGCTTGTGAAGGAGAGGCTTGTCCGGCAACCGACCATATATCAATCGCTTCGTCTAATTTTTCAGCCTTGTAATAAATATAGCCCATACGCACCACTTTCCCGGAACGATAGATCCTTCGCTCGCTTTCTTTCCAGTGCGGAACGATTCGCCCGGCATACTCCAAACCTTTGTCCCAGGATTTTTGCAAAATATCATCCTGCACAACAAATATGTCTTTGGAATTGGAAACTTTATCCGTTATCACCAGAGAATCGACGGGCTGCCCAATCCGGGTATCATACAGGCGGAGAAACCAGTTATAATAATTTTTATTATCCTTACGGTTTAAGTAATGGCATTCAAGCGATATAATATAATCTATCGCTAATTTTTTGTTCAGTTTAACAACAATGTCCTGAGGTAACGGAGGCGGATAAGCTCCCCGGTAATAGCTGCTTTTCTTTTCTTCCACAACCAGGGCGGTATCTGCAGGCTCTGCATAAAACAAGCCCGCATTAAAACCCTCCCCGAAGATTTTGGGCACTCGCTTCCGGATATTCCAGAGAGGAGTCAGCGAATCGGGTTTATAAACAATATTCCTGTCCAGATAGGCCAGCAGGCTATTTTCTTTCAACGCGACCTCTGCGGGTTCGAGCATTTCAATCTTTACCTTCCGGTAACTGGCACAACCCGACAGTAAACCAAAGCAAAACGCAACCAGCGTCAGCTTACAAAATATTTGAGTAAAAACCATTCGGCGCATAACAGTAGAATTAAAATTAGACCCAATATGCTCCACTCGCTCAGCCCCATATATTTAACCTCGCTCTTATAAACGGGGGTAAATTGCTCATTTTTATTCAGCATATCAAGCAATTGTGCCATATCTTGTTTTTCTACCATTTGCCCTCCTGTACGGACGGCAATATCTTGCAACAACTGCCTGTCTGCAACTATATTGTTTAGCTCTATGTTTTGGCTTCTGACATAAAAAACGCCACTTTTTTCAAAATGCTCGCCTTTCAGGTCGGCAACCAGGCGAAACCCATATTCCCCGGCGGACAGGTTCCCTAAATTTATACGATACTTATCTTCATTCCGGTTTAAAATATAATCGAAATCTTTGCCGTCATATTTTAAATTCAATTGAACATCGGGCTGATTGACCAATTCATAACTATCGTTATATAGTTCAGCCTGAATAACCACTTCTTCCGATTCGTCATACAGCGGCCTTATATCGTGTATCAAACGGTCTATTCCCCTCTGGGCTGCCAGATAGCCGGTTATTTTATGGATCAATGTGTTAAACAACTCATGGTTGCCGAATTCTTTATAGGAATACAAACGCCATCTCCATAAACCTTCACCCCAAAAATAACAAACACGGCTTCCGTTGTTTTCATAAAAACCGATCATTCCGTTTGAAGTGGGCGTATTCTTAATCCGCTGTGTAAATAATAAACGCCCTGCATTACTTTTCAATTCTCCGAACGGGACCACCAAAGGCGGATAACTCATAAACCCGTTTACCTCGCTGTCTGTGAATTCGAAATACGGAAAATCTTTATTGAACCCGACCGTAGCGTATTCGTTCATCCCTGTATGAGGATCAATAGCAAAATTCTTGCCAAAACGAGCAAAAGACTCTATTCGTTCAGGAGTTGTCAGCACATACCACAAAGCAGCCTTTCGTTTTGCCGCCGCTTCCGCTAATTTTTGGTAGTTCGGATTCGTCGGAACCGGGTTATGGAAAATGAGGAGATTGGCATTCACTTCCCCGACAGGTTCGGACAAGCTATGTAAAGTACATTTATAAAGTCCCGAAACATTCACCGCATTGACAATTGCCGCAATATCGGGATGCGGAGCATCGTAATAAATAGCTATTTCTCCGGTGTTGTCTATAATATTGGTATAAATCGTAGCCTGATTGTTTTCACGGATTTCATCCTGAAGTCCGGCATCCACGGCCACGGTATACTTAGCTATTCCTTTTTGTTTGGCTTCCACGTCGAAAACCACCTCCGTCAGGAAATGATCTTGCCCGATATTCAGTGTCTTTTCTGCAATCCGTTTCCCGTTCTCCAATAATTCACAGGTTATTCGCGATCCTTTCTGTTTCTGTGCGGCAATAGTGGCTTTTACCGGAAAAGTAGTATTGATAAAATTGAATTTATTACTTTCGATATGCTTTACATAAACATCCGGATAAAGGCTTGTATCCCCCAACAAAACCGTATAAACAGGAAAAGCGGAAGTCTTATACCTGGGATTGGCTCCCGCATTGTAAATACCGTCGGTCAGTAAGATCATCCCCGCCGGACGCCGGAAAATATAATTACGTTCTGCATAATCGAACACAGCGGAAATATCCGTGTAGTTCTCCGAAAAATCGAGTTCATCCCCTTTTTCGACCTGTCTGCCAAAATTCAGGCATTCCACGTCGAATTTTTGCTCCAAACCGTCCACCAGGAGGTTTAAAGATTCTTTATATTCATTCCGATAATACAAGGAATCCTTATTTTTAGGTATTGAAGCGGAATTATCCCGGACTACGATAAGCAATGGCTTCTCCCGGACGCTCTTTACGAAAGACAAAGCAGGATTGAGCAATAACACCAATAAAATCAGGGTAACCAAAAAACGCAGGGAAGAAATAAGCAAAGCCAGACCGAAAGATATGTCCGGCAATTTAGAAACTTTTCTGAATTTCAAATAAGCAATAGTCCCGGACAGGACCAACATGGGCAATATCCACCAATAAGAATATTCAAAAACCACACTTTGTGAATTTACAATTTATGACTGTATATAAGGTTTACGATTTATAGCTAAAATCGCAAGCCATAAACCGTAAACCCGTATAATTACATATTCATTCCGCCACATACATGGATCACCTGTCCGGTTACATATCTGGACAAGTCGGAAGCCAGGAATATACACACATCGGCAATATCTTCCGGTGTACCTCCTCTTTTCAACGGAATTTTTGCCGCCCATTCCTTGCGTACATCTTCCGATAATTGCGCTGTCATATCGGTGATGATAAAGCCAGGAGCCACAGCGTTAGCCCGTATATTACGTGAACCTAATTCTTTGGCAATACTTTTGGTGAATCCGATAATTCCGGCTTTTGAAGCAGAATAGTTAGCCTGTCCGGCATTTCCGCTAACTCCCACCACAGAACTCATACTGATGATAGAACCTGATTTTTGTTTCAACATAAAGGCAGAAACCGCTTTGGTATAATTGAATACGGATTTCAGGTTTACATTGATCACAGCATCCCATTGCTCTTCAGTCATTCTCATCAATAACGTGTCTTTGGTGATACCGGCATTGTTCACCAGAATATCGATTTTCCCGAATTCTTTAGCCACTTCTTCCACAGTGGCTGCAGTTTGAGCAAAATCAGCAGCATTGGAAGCATACATTTTAGCTTTCACGCCACAGGCAGCAATTTCTTTTTCGGTTGCCTGAGCAATTTCGTCATATCTAAGGTCGGTAAAAGCAATATTTGCACCTTCTTTGGCAAATGCCAATGCGACAGCTTTTCCAATGCCTCTGGAAGCACCAGTGATCAGGGCTGTTTTTCCTTCTAATAACTTCATAATTATAAACTCAAATTAATTAAATGGTAATTCTTTTTTATCGATTTTTTCAATTTTCAATTGCCAAAGGTAAAGAAACTAATCGAGAATTGAAAATCATAGAATCGGGTACATTTTTTTTACAATACCTATAAAATACCCCGATTTAAATTTATATTTGACAAAGAAATAAGAACATCACCTATATGTGTATCATTAAAATCAGCACTGACATATCTTTAAAAGAAGTTGTTTTGAACGATGCAACCGCTATCTGGCAAGCCATCGACAATCACCGGGATTATTTGAGGACATGGCTTCCCTTTGTAGACCGGCTTTCTAAAATGGAAGACGAAGCAGACTTCCTGCGTTCTGTCTTAGAAGTCCCCTATCAGGAAAGGAACCTTACTTTTCTAATCGAAGTGAAAGGAAAACTGGCAGGACTAATCGGTTTCACGGTAACCGACTTGCTCAATCACCGGACAGAGATCGGCTATTGGCTACTTCCTGAATACCAAAAGCAAGGAATCATGACGGCATGTGTGAAACAACTTTGCCGTTGGGCGGCGGATCAAAGAGCGATGAACCGGATTCAGATCAAATGTGCAGAGGGAAACTTGCCGAGTAATGCCATTCCCCTAAGGTTGGGCTTTCAACTTGAAGGAACAGAACGCGAAGGGGAACTGCTGGTATCGGGACATTATGCGGATATTAACGTTTACAGCATACTGAAAAAGGAAATTCTGACATGGAAAGAATGACCCGAAACCGTTGGCTGTATCGGTTGCTGATTATATTCATATTTGTGCTTTCAAATATAATGTGTATTGTCGTGAGTTATAATTGGGCTTTTATGGAATGTGGCATCCGTTACCGGGGATTCAGTGCCCCTGCTTATACTGCCCTGTTTTCAGGAATCCCCTACTTCATCGCGTTAATAGGTTGCATAATTGGAGTGGTCGTATTACATAAAAATCTAAAAAAATAAAATGCTGCGGATACCTTAGGTCAGTAGTAGCGCAAAAAGAACAATGAAAAGGAACATCATCAGAAATATCATATATACGCTTTCTCTCCTTATCCTCACCTGTATAGGGGGTATCGTCGCCTGCAATACTATAATAAACAGGAATACCGCCACACATTTATACGGCGATATAACTGAACTTCCCGCCAATGAAGTGGGATTATTGCTCGGCACATCGCCAAAACTGAAAAACGGAAAAAACAACCTGTATTTCGACCACCGGATCACTGCGGCAATCCATTTATATAAAGCGGGAAAGATCAAATACATCCTGATTAGTGGTGACAATCACCGGAGAAACTATAATGAGCCGGAATACATGAGAAAGGCGCTTCTTCAGGGAGGAGTGCCCGAAGAAGCGATCTATCTGGACTATGCCGGATTCCGGACATTGGATTCCGTTATCCGCGCAAAAAAAGTATTTGGACAAAATCGCTTTACCGTCATTTCTCAAAAGTTTCATAATGCCCGGGCGGTCTATATTGCCCGGAAAAACGGTATCGAAGCAATAGGCTTTAATGCCCGGGACGTAGACACTTATTCCGGTTTTAAAACCCAAATCCGTGAACGGCTGGCAAGAGTAAAAGTTTTTCTGGACCTGCTCACCCGGAAACAACCCAAATTTTTAGGCGAAAAAATCGTTATCGGCACCGTCGACACTTTACATCAACAACTTTAACCCATAAATATTCAAGATGAACGGTCACAAAAGAAATCCCCTTCCCTGTCGATAAACAGGTTTAACATAGCCTGGGTAAAGGTGACACGTACTTCTTCACTTAAAACATTTAATGAATCAAACCCAAAGAATATGAATAAATTATGCTTCGTTTGTATATGCCTGTATGCGTGTATAAACTTATATGCTCAAGAGAGAATAACTGAAACGAACTACCTGAAAGCAGATAGTATTCTTTGGACAAATTTCGAGAAAAAGAATGAGGAACTGAGTAAACTTTGGGAAATCATGCCCGATAAAAGGGATAGCATCCAAAATGTTTTTCATGAAAACCTCAAAGAAGCTTCCCGGGAGAATATAGAATTAGCTATAAAATACGCTTCGGTTCCCAGTGGATTAAAGCGCCTTTATATGACCCGTCTCGACATCCCTAAAGATACATTGGAAAACATATTAAACTCGCTTCATGCCGATCTGCAAGAATCGTTTTATGGTAAAAATATCAGGCAACATCTGCAAACCAAACAAATTCAAGAAGAGGATTCTATTTATAAATTTCCTTGTATCCAGACAGATGGAAAAGAGTTTGACTGGAGTATAACCCGTGGGAAACAGTTGCTTATACTTTATGGCGGATTAGGGTGTATGGGAGAAGCAGGGCGTAAAGAACTCGAATCATTATATAACAACACCTCAAGGGATAATCTTCTAATATTGGTTTACTGGCCTTGCAGTTCGTTGGAAAATCTACAAAAATTAAAGCAGGAATACCCTTCTGGGTATATATTCATTTCTGATTTCAAACAAGATGCAAGCCCCATGAAGATCAAATATGGAACACAAGCCACCCCTACCTGCTTCCTAACAGATAAGCAACATATCGTAAAAGTAAAATGTACAGGCCTGCATACAGAAAAATTTTATAAATATATCAATATCAAATAACAATGGAATCACAACCCCAACTCAACGACCACAACAAGCAGGAATACCCTCCTATGCATACAGCCGAACATATTTTAAACCAAACTATGATTCGCCTGTTCGGTTGCGAACGTTCAAAAAATGCTCATATCGAAAGAAAAAAAAGCAAATGCGACTACTGGCTGGCCACAGAGCCTACCACGGAACAGATTGCACAAATTGAAAACCAGGTAAACGAAACGATTCTCCGGAATCTTCCGGTGGCGGTGGAATTTGTAAACCGTTCACAAATACCGGAAGGTATAGACCTGAGTAAACTACCGGAAAATGCCAGCGAAACGTTACGGATTGTAAAAGTTGGAGATTATGATGTTTGCGCTTGCATCGGAACGCATGTCACTAACACGTCCGAAATCGGCAAATTTAAAATCATCAGCACGGACTTTGAAAACGGTAGATTAAGAATACGGTTTAAGCTGGAAGAAAAATAATTCCGTAATATACTGAACTTTAAAAAAAATTATATAGATTTGTACCTTAGTATGTGTTAGAGTAATGAATATTTAAATTAGAAATACAGTATGCTGAAATCTTACAATTTTCCAAGCGTATATGAAGCTACCAATCAAGAGCTTGCAAATGTCGCAGAAAATATCCTTGACGGTATAAAAGTAAACATTGACGATACCGATTACATCGTAGGTAATTTGGCTTTGGTGGAAGGATACTCCCCCCATAAGAATATTAATGCCGCTCCTACCGACGAAGAATATAAGTTATTGAGTAAAGCCAGCCTTTTACTCACCCAGCCTAAAGGAGAAGAAGAGATTTATTTGACAACGGGATTTCCGTTTTCTACTTATATGCTCTATCGTGACAAAGCAATGGAAACATTGCAGGGACGTCACATCATTAATTACGATGCCTCTACTTTCGGAGGTCCGGCAAACACCAAACGGGAAGTAAATGTAGGTAAAGTTGAGATCATCCCTGAAATCTTAGGATGTACCACAGCTATCCGTGAAGGCAGTTTACAGGAAAAAGAAAACTTCTTCATTGTCAGCTTGGGATATGGTACCTGCGAGGCTGTTGTCAGCACCCGTGCTGGGTTGATCAATCGTTCGGCAGTCAGTACACACGGTGTTCGCCATGCTGTAAATTTGCTGGCAAACGAATTGGCAAAGAATTTCTACCTGAACCTGAAAACCGAACATCAGATCGATGTGGCTTTTCAGAAAGGCAGCATCACGGTAAACCGGATCAAACACAACATTCTGGATATTCGCGAAAAAGCTCTGAAAATGTACTATAATGAAATCATTGCCCCCAATTTACGCCGGGCATTCAACGATGACGATTTCAATAAATGTACGAAAATGTATCTTGTGGGAGGTGGCGCCCTATATCCTGAATTAGTGGATTGTTTCAAAGAAGAATTTGGAGATATTGTTTCCGTTTCCGTTTATCCGGAACCTGAAAAATGTGCATCGCAAGGCTATTGCCTGAACTCAAAACTCAAGGCAAACGCACAGCGCACCAACATCCCCAACAATGTGGAAGCCGAAGAAATTAAAATTTTCAGAAATCCGCAGTTGGCAGTCGGGATGGATATAGGCAACGCAAACACTTGCGTCACCATATACAAAGACGGAGAATAATCCACCTGAAATAAATAAAGAGTTGTTCCAATCGGAACAACTTTTTTTATTTTACTATTTTTCCTACTTTTGCAAAACATGCGAATAAGGCCGTTTTTTACAGCTGTTATCGACTTTATAAAAGCCAATCATCAAGTCGGTATAAAGAATTATGATTGTGATATTTTAAAACAACAATACAATGGAACTTTTAGAAAAAATCAAAGAGAATGCTAAAAAGCAGAACAAAACGATTGTTCTGCCGGAAGGAACAGAAGAACGGACAATCCAGGCTGCAGACCAGATTATCGGTGAAGGGATCGCAAAGATCATACTGATCGGGAATCCTGCTGAAATCAAAACACTGGCAGAAAAATACAGCTTAAAAAACATCGATAAAGCTACGATTGTAGATCCTCTGTCCCATCCGAAAAAGGAACAATATGCCGATTTATTGGTCGAACTCCGCAAAAGTAAGGGTATGACCAAAGAACAAGCTTTGAAATTAGTAACGGATCCCCTTTATTTGGCAACCTTGATGATTAAGAGCGGCGATGCCGACGGAGAAGTGGCAGGAGCCAAAAATGCAACCGGAGATGTTCTGCGTCCCGCTTTCCAGATCGTAAAAACCCAACCGGGAATTTCCGTTGTATCGGGAGCATTTTTAATGATTACCAACAATCCGGCTTTCGGAGATAACGGTTTACTGGTATTTGCCGATTGTGCCGTTCACCCGAATCCAACGGCTTCCGAACTGGCAGAAATTGCCGTAGCCACAGCCCGCACCGCAAAAGCTATCGCGAAAATCGAACCGAGAGTTGCTATGTTGAGTTTCTCCACCAAAGGATCGGCAAAACATGAAATGGTGGATAAAGTGGTGGAAGCAACCAAATTGGCTAAAGAAATGGCTCCCGACATTACGATCGACGGAGAATTACAGGCGGATGCCGCTATCGTTCCTGCTGTCGGTGCAAGCAAAGCTCCGGGAAGCCCTGTTGCCGGAAAAGCAAACGTATTGGTGTTCCCTACCCTCGAAGTGGGAAATATCAGCTATAAGCTTGTGCAACGCATTGCAGGGGTTGAAGCTGTGGGTCCGATTCTTCAGGGTATGGCTGCTCCGATCAACGACCTGTCGAGAGGTTGCTCTGTGAGCGACATCGTTAATCTGGTTGCTATCACCGTAAATCAGGCTGCCGGATTATAATTTTGCAAAACGAAAAGAGAAAAATAAAAAGAAATGAATGTTTTAGTTTTAAACTGCGGTAGTTCATCCATCAAATACCAATTATTGAATATGGAAGGACAGCCGGCTTTATTGGCGAAAGGTATTGTTGAAAAAATCGGTCTTACTTACGGAAATTTCACTTATAAACCGGTAAACAAAGAAGCTTTCACACTCGAACAACCCATTCCAAATCATAGTGTGGGTATGGATCTGATCCTTCAGGCACTGGTGGATAAAGATCACGGTATTTTAAAATCGTTGAACGAAATCAATGCCGTAGGCCATCGGGTTGCACACGGAGGTGAATATTTTTCGGAAAGCGTACTGATCAACGAAGAAGTGAAAACCAAAATCGAAGCATTGGGAGAGATCGCTCCCCTGCATAACCCGGCAAACCTGAAAGGGATTCAAACCATGGAAAAACTGCTTCCGTCCGTTCCTCAGGTAGCTGTGTTCGATACTTCTTTTCACTATACCCTGCCGAAAGCAGCTTATATATATGGTATTCCTTACGACTACTATGAAGAATACGGAGTGAGAAGATATGGATTTCATGGAACTTCGCATAAATTCGTTGCCGAAAAAGCCTGTAATCTGTTAGGCTGGAATATTCAGGAGAAGAAAATCATCACCTGCCACTTAGGGAACGGTGCTTCCATAACCGCAATCAACAAAGGAAAATCGGTAGACACCTCCATGGGATTCACTCCTGTGGCAGGATTGGTTATGGGAACCCGTGCCGGAGACCTGGATTTGGGGGCGTTACTTTATATTTGTGAAAAAGAAGGCTTAAACCTGAGCCAGGCCAATTCTCTGATCAATAAAAAATCAGGGCTTTTGGGAATATCCGGAGTTTCTTCTGATTTCCGCGAACTTCGTGCCGCTAAGGAATCCGGAAACGAACGGGCAAAACTGGCTATGGAAGTGTTCTATTACAATGTTAAGAAATACATTGGAGCTTATGCCGCTGTACTGAATGGCGTGGATTTGATTATTTTCACCGGAGGTATCGGAGAAAACGATGCAAACACCCGTTATCAGATTTGTAAGGAATTGGACTACCTGGGCGTGCAAATCGATCAGGAAAGCAATGAAGCATTCAGAGGCAAAGATGGAATCATCAGCGTGAAAGAAGGCAAAACCACAGTGATGTCCGTTACAACGGATGAAGAACTGGTTATCGCTATGGACACGGTGAGATTAAGTAAATGATTCGGTTTACATCCCAAAGAAAGGGCTGCCTGATTCAGGCAGCCCTTTCTTTTTTTCCACGATAGAAATAAGTAACATCCTCTTATCCCACTTCAATTTCTGCCACAAAGCAAGTTTGTTCATCCACAGGAGTTAGATTTAAATAACCACGTCTAATCTTATTATTATCAACACATAAAGGTTGTTCATTCTGCTTCCTGTTCACTTCCCGGAAAGCTTCCCCCGCCGACGGATAATAATTCACGGCGAAATATCCCTTAGCATCTTCCGCCAAACATTTCCGGCTGACTTCCAATGCCACGATTCCCATATTGTTTCTTAAATTAATCTCCACACAGGGATGAATCTTATCCTGTTGTTCCCCATTCCGGTAAATCATCATATCCACTCCCAAAGCCCCGGTATATTCCGGCAACAATTTTGGTAAAGCACAGACCAGAAACTCTTTAATCTGTTCCAGCTCCGGCAGGGCGGCATACATGCTCACCTGCTCCTGTATATAGGCCTGCGAACCGATATAATTTCCCCGATACTCTCCGTTTTCCCCGGTTTTGAAAACCGATAAACCGATAAAGGTTGCCTGTTTTCCTCCTGCCTCCATCCGAAATTCCATAGCGAAATCGAGTACCCTATCCAGCTTTCTTTCCACCATCATATATCCCTGGCGGCGTAACATTCCCGAAATCCACTGCTTTTCTTTTGCAGCAAGAGGATTTCTCACCGCAAGCAATCCTTTTCCCGACGAAGACCAGGGGGCTTTTGCGATATACCCGCCTTCGCCCATTTTTTGTTCCATTTCTTCTATTGAAGAAGCTATAACAGGGATGATATACTTTTCAACAAATGGCAGTTCGCGCACCATTCCACTTAATAAGTCTTTTGCTTTTTTCCGGCTATACCATTCTTTCCTATCTGCCTGCCAAACCGGAGTTCCTGCAAATCCTAACCATTGCTTGCAAGCCTTCGGGCTCCAGCCCCAGGGCTCTGGCTGCGTAATCTCTGCTTTTTCCGCTTCCTCCCCATTGATGGGACGACAGGTATACCCCAATATCTTTGTGATATGTTCCGAAAAACTTTTTTCCGGAAGTCGGCGCATCAGCACGTAATCGCCCTCTCCTGCCAGAAATGCAGCCAGATAAGCCAGATCATCCGCCATCTTTGCAATGTTGCCGGGAGCCATATAATAAGGGCTGCCGTTGGCAATTGCCAGCTCACAATCGGGGTTGAACACAAAAAGACGTTTAGGCATAACGAAAACCGTATTTATGAATTTTCAGACAGCAAAATTACCAAAGTTTTTATACTTTTACAGAAACAGTGCCGGATCATATCACTTATATTCTCCGGTTACCGGAAAACAGCATGGGTTTCGGATAACTCCGTCCCTCTCAACTAACTGACTTTTAACGAAAGACTATGGACATCGAATTACACAAAATCTATAAACGGAAAAAAAGCGACCGGGATATTTTTCAGGAACTAATGCCTTTTAAAATCAAAGAAATACTCCTGATTGCCAACTATTACGATGCCTATATCATTGAGCGCGAAGGTCAGTTCACCGATAAGATTTTCGGAGAATATTTGCAGGTCAACCTTTACACCGCTCCCCGTTTCACTTCGGTTGCCAGCGAACAGGAAGCCCTGAAAATTTTAGCGGAACGCCATATCGACCTGATTATTATCATGGCAGGCCTCGATAAACAGACTCCCCAAAATATCAGCCGTAACCTGAAAAACCTTTATCCGGGCGTTTCCCAGCTTATGCTGGTCAATAATAATGCCGATCTGGCTTATTTCCATACCATAGAAGACAAACTCAGCGAAACCATCGAGCGGTTGTTTGTGTGGAACGGTTCCACGAAGATTTTTCTGGTTATGGCCAAATATCTGGAAGATAAGATGAATCTGGAACGGGACACCCGTATGGGAGGCATCAGGGTGATCCTGCTGGTCGAGAACTCGGCCCGGTATTACTCCCGTTACCTGCCTATCCTCTACACGGAAGTCATGACCCAAACCCAAAAGCTGATCCAATCCGAACCCAGCGACAGCGATATGAGTATTGTCATGAAAATCCGAATCCGTCCGAAAGTCATTCTGGTCAGCAGTTTCGAAGAGGCGGTGGAAATCATCGACCGTTACAAGGAAAATCTGATCGGTGTTATTTCCGATGTCCGCTACAAACGCAACGGCGTGGAAGATGAAAATGCCGGGATTGAGCTGATAAAATACGTTGCCCGTACCGACGATAAAATCCCCTGTTTATTACAAAGCCGGGATATGGAAAACGAAATCAAAGCCCGGGAAGTGGGTGCGGCTTTTATCGACAAAAACTCCCCGACGCTCGCTTTGGACATTAAATCGTTTATCAAAAAATACCTCGGATTCGGAGATTTTATTTTTAGGAACGGAAACGGAGAGCCTATCGATAAAGCCACATCGATCGAAGAATTTAAGCAAAAATTGCTAAGCATCCCTGACGATTCTTTGGCATACCACTCCATTCGCAACGAAATCTCCACCTGGCTGATGGCAAGGCGTGAAATCACTCTTGCCAAACATTTGCGCCGTTACCGTTTTGAAGATTTCAAAACGGCGGATATTGCCCGCCAGTTTATTATAAGCACCTTTGAAAAAGCCGAGTTGAAAAAAATAAAGGGACGCATCATCAACTTCAACCCTAAACTGGTTGATTCCAACCGCTATATCACCCGGCTTGGGAAAGGCTCATTCGGCGGAAAAGGAAGAGGGATGGCGTTCTTATCTAATTTCATTGAAAATGTCGATTTGAAGAAGCTCATCCCCAATTTGAAAATCGAAATACCTAAGACGGCGATTATCGGATCGGATGAATTCGACAACTTCATTGAAAACAATAATTTAACAAGCATTATTTATAGCGATAAAACATACGACGAAGTAAAAGCCGCATTTGTTGCCTCACCTTTGCCGTCCAGTTTAAAATCGAAACTCCGGAGTTTTCTGGAAATCATTACCAAGCCATTGGCTGTCCGTTCGTCCGGTTTGTTCGAGGACTCGTTAGGCCAACCTTTTGCCGGAGTATACTCCACCTATCTCATTCCCAACAATCACCCCGATTTTGAGCGAAGAGTGGAAGAATTGGAAAATGCCGTCAGGCTGGTGTGGTCATCGATCTACACCGATAGCTCGAAAGCTTATTTCAATGCCATCGACAGCATGATCGAAGAAGAAAAAATGGCAGTCATTGTGCAAGAGGTCATCGGTAACGAATACAACGGGAAATACTATCCCAACATCAGTGGCGTGGCACAATCCTTCAACTTTTATCCGTTCTCATACATCAAACCGGAAGACGGGTTTGCAGTCATAGCCTTAGGGTTGGGAGCTTACGTCGTGGGCGGCGAGAAGACCCATCGATTTTGTCCCCGCTACCCTAAATTGCAACTGGCATCCATACAAGACATGGCACGCGATTCCCAAAAGCATTTCTATGCCATAGACATGACCAACGCCGAATACGACCTGGTACGCGACGGGGAGCAGGCCGCCATGAAATCGTATGACCTGAAAACCATCGAGCAGGACGGAAATTTGCAGCACTGCGCTTCGGTTTTCGATTACCTGAACGACCGGATCGGTTTCGATTTTTCGGTACGTGGTCCACGCATCGTAAATTTTCCCGACATTCTTCAATATGATTATATACCTTTGGCAAGCTCGCTGGATATTTTGCTGAACATATTTTCACAAGCGATGGGAGCTCCCGTTGAAATGGAATTTGCCGTAAACCGGGAACACAAAGAATGGGTATTCTATCTGCTTCAGATAAAACCGTTGATTAAGAACGATTATCACATGGACATAGACAATGAGAATATCGATTCCAGCAAAGCGATTCTTCGTGCCGATAAGGGTATGGGAAACGGAAAATTAAGCGATATTCAGGATATAATCTATGTAGACCCGGAAAAATTCGACCGTCTGAAAACAGAGCAGATTGCCGAAGAAGTGAAATATTTCAACGATAAGTTGAAAAACACAGATTCCGGCTATATCCTGATCGGCCCGGGACGCTGGGGCACCCGCGACCGGATGACAGGGATTCCCGTACTTTGGTCGGATATTTCGAAAGCTAAAGTCATTGTGGAACAAGGTTTAAAAGATTTTCCGCTGGATGCTTCGCTCGGCTCCCATTTCTTCCACAATGTGACTTCGATGAACGTAGGCTATTTCGCAATCCCTTACGAATCGGGCAACTCCTTCATTCGCTTCGATTTAATCGGGCAACAGGAACTGGTGGAAGAAAAAGAATTTGTCAAACATGTCCGCTTCGGGCATCCCTTAACGGTATTTATGGACGGGAAAAAGCAAATTTCGATAATCACTTATCAGGACGAACTTTCATAAAACACGCCTGACAATCGAATTCCAACTGGAAACGATGCTTGTCGTTATATAAGAACAATGGAAATTGTAGATCTTCATTTTTACACAGTTTCCGGCAACGCCCCAGCTCATATAACAGACAATACCGGGTATGCATAAGGTCTCTTCCCCGGGGAGCAGAACCCTTTTCGAAACCGGGTTCAACGTTTTGTGCTCCATGCTGCTGGTAAAATTCTGTGGCAAGGTGATTTACGACATTAAATTTCCAGTCAACATCCGTCCTTACGGCAACTTGTCCGTCCAATTCGCTCATACGGACAACCTCCCGCTGCTTCTCCCGTTGTTCGGTCAGTCGGTCTAACAGGTTTCTCCGGGCAGCGTTGGCAGTTCCGGCAGGCACAAAGAGGACTTCCCCCTTATAATCGACATGCTCACATTCGAAATCGGTATCCCCACATTTAGCCAACTGTTGTTTCAAACGTTCCGCCTGGTTGGGGTTGGTGGCTATTTCAAAAGTTTCTTCACCTCCATAAAGGGCTGTCACTCCGTCTTCATCCGTTGCTTTCAACTGTAATTTTCCACCGCAAGCCAGAGCTTCTATGGAAACACGGATTTTCCTCACCGTTTTCGATTTCTCCGTTTGCATCACGAAACGGTGATCGTAGTTCCTATATACCAACGTTCCCGCCTTCACCTGGATGGCCTCATTACAGATCACCCATTCCCCCTCCGTTCCGTTTACCCTGATTCCCTTCAGTTCTCCTTTTTCAATATAACACAACCCATCCCCGTTATTCACCGTATCCAGCAACTCCAGCCGAAGACGGTTTCCCTGCGATTGTTTCACCGTACCGATAAGTTTCCCCATAGATTTCGGCGTGTCCATATTGACCAGCCCGCGTTTTCGCTTCTCCACAAAATAATCGGAATATCCCCGGTTAAAACTCCGTTCGGGATCGGCTTCAAAGGTTGAAATCACCCGCCCTGTTCCCACCCGTTCCACACCGGGATGGCGGTCGATCAGTGAAGAATAGTAAGCCGTGACGTTGCTCACATAGTTTTCATCTTTCAGCCGTCCCTCTATTTTAAACGAATCAATCCCGGCATCGATTAATTCATCCATATAAGCCGATAGGTTTAAATCTTTCAGGGACAATACGTATTTATCCCTGACAAGCACCTTGCCGCTGCTGTCCTTTACCGACCATTTCATCCGGCAAGGCTGTGCACATTCTCCCCGGTTGGCAGAACGCCCGAACATATACTGGGAAAGATAGCATTGTCCGCTCAGGCTCACGCATAACGCCCCATGAATAAACATTTCCAATTCGGCTTTCACCTCCCGGCGAATAATCCGGAGCTGTTCCAAAGAAAGTTCCCGGGCCAGCACAATCCGCTGAAACCCCAAACGGTCTAAGAACTTAATCCGTTCCAAATCGTAATTATGCATCTGTGTACTGGCATGCAGGGAAATAGGCGGAATATCCAGTTTCAGAATCCCAGGGTCTTGAATAATTAAAGCATCTGCGCCTATTCCATATATCTCCCGGATCAGGCGTTCGGCTTCGGGCAATTCATCATCATACAGAATTGTATTTAAGGTAACGAACACCTTACAATAAAACCGATGGGCATACTCAATCAGTTTTCGCAAGTCTTCCAAACTATTTCCGGCAGCTTTTCTGGCACCAAAAGCCGGAGCACCGATATATACGGCATCCGCTCCATGATTAATGGCAGCCATACCGATTGCAATATCTTTTGCCGGAGATAATAGTTCCACCCGTTTCATCCTTCTGTTATGCTTTCGTTTTAGTAAAAATTACTTTTGCCTCCTGACCGGAGAAACCTGTTTTATTTCCATTCAACCTTTAATTCAGGATAGCTGTTCCCTTCAATCACAGGTAATTCCAATAATTTACATGCCGGGAAATAACGATCTAAATATTGCCGGATAATCGTAATCGAATCGTTTTTAATCCATTCGCTATCATTGGGGAAATCATTATATACCACATATCGTAAATCGATCCCCCGGATGCGGCACAATTCCAAACTCATAAGCGAATGATTAATACTGCCCAACTTCGAAGAAGCCACTAAAATCAAAGGATACCCCTTTTCCTGAATATAATCGACGGTCATATAGGCGCGGGTCACAGGCACATACAATCCCCCGGCTCCTTCGAGTAAAACCACATCGTAAAGTGTCGATAATTTTTTAGTAGCCTGGTATATCTTATTCGTATCAATAGAAATATGATCGATCTCTGCGGCCAAATGCGGAGAAGCCGGATAAGTCATCACATACGGGCAGGTCGTCCCGTCGGTGTCCACCTCCTGAGGAGCGATTCCCATAATTTCCCGGTGTTTCAATATATCCTCTGAAATCCCCCGGCATCCGGTTTGAATAAATTTCTGAGTAATCACCTTCACACCCTGCTGATAAAGAGTCCGGGCAATCACACCCGTTACGATAGATTTTCCGGCATCCGTATCGATACCACTGATAAAATATACTGACATATCCAAAAAGTTTAATACATAAACAGGAAACTTCTTAAGTCTGACAAAAGTATAAAATTCATAGCATTTACAATTTGATTTAGGATTTTGTTCCTAATTTTGTAATTCCAGAACGAAGAAAAACCATTTTAAGCTTTAATAAAAATGAAAACAAAAAATCTATTCATGACACTGGTACTCGGAGGAAGCATAGTGCTTTCCGGTACGGTTTTCACGGGATGTGCAAGTATGAGTAACACCGGAAAAGGGGCTGCCATCGGCGCCGGAGGCGGTGCAGCTTTGGGAGCCGGAATCGGAGCATTGGCAGGGAGAGGCAAAGGAGCCGCCATCGGCGCAGCCGTCGGGGCGGCGGGCTGGGGCGATGGTGATGTATTAAAGCTGCGGCTGTTGGGTCGGGAACAGGAGCTTTAATCGGTCGCCGGATGGATAAACAGAAAAAAGAATTGGAAGCCATCGAGGGGGCAAAAGTAGAATCGGTAAAAGATGTCAATAATCTCGAAGCTATTAAAGTCACTTTCGACAACGGCATACTCTTCGCCACAGGCAAAAGCGAACTTAGTCCGGGTTCCCGGGAAGCCCTGACTAAATTTGCCGCTTCGTTAAAGGGTTCTCCGGATACCGACATCACCATTTACGGCCACACCGACAACACAGGCAGCCGGGCCGTAAACGAAAAAGTATCGTTGGAACGGGCGCAGGCCGTATCTAATTTCCTCGTAGGACAAGGAATCAGCCGCTCACGGATTACCACCGAAGGCCTGGCATTCGACCAACCGGTAGCCGACAACAATACGGCCGAGGGAAGGGCACAAAACCGCCGGGTAGAAGTTTACATCACCGCCAATGCCAACATGATCAAACAGGCCGAAGCAGGTACTTTGAATTAAACATTCCATTTCTATCCTATTGGATTTAAATAAAAACGCTTCACAACGAAAGGATACTCCTTTTGCATGTGAAGCGTTAAAAATTTCGAGCCGTCGCGGTTGGAAATCTTTTACTTACTAACCTAACAAACTTATGAAAAAATGTCTCTTAATAATTCCATAGCAAATATATCCTCCCGATATGAAGTAATGGAAACAGACCGGTTACATTTCCGTTAAAAAAACAAGGAGATACCCGGACAGGTATCTCCTCTGAAATTCAGACAAAATATTACTATTTCATCGCTCGTCTTATCACCATAAAACTACGATTATCAATAGTCCGTATTCTGCGGGTCGAAATTCGTCCACCCGCTCATCCAATTATCCGATTCTCCGGAAAATGCCCCGATATAAGTCACCCTGTCGAATCCTGTACTAACTTTGCTATCGGTAAAAGAAGCGGTTCCCAACAAAGGACTTCCGGCTTGCGGCAGGTAATTCACACCAACTTTGGAAGAAGCTCCGGTCAAATTCAAATCATCGGCAGTGGTAAACGAACGGTTTCCGGTTTGTGTGGCGAAGAAGGTTGAAGAAAACGACGCCTGTGTATCATCGATAATCGGTTTTCCGTTAGCGTCATACCCTGTCACCAACGCATCCTGATACAGTTTATTGGCATCGCTGCCCAAAATCTCCATACCTGCAAAATAAATATGCTGCAATTTTAAAACTCCGTCGGTGGCGGCTTTTTGAGTATTCCCCTTCTCATTGTCGAGAATCAGTCCGATGGGATAACCAACTGCAACAGAATTAAAGCAACTCAAGCGGCTATTGCGGCGGATTTGCATCGCAGCCTGGAATTTTCCCAACCCGGAACCATTCCCCGGATTATATTCACCTCCATTGATATAGCTGTCGTCATTGGTAAAACCGTCACGTCCCCGCGGGCCGATAAAGGTCACATTACTGAACGTGGCCGTAGTATAAGGTTCAACCGATGCCCCGTCGGCACAGTTGTCCGATTCGAATCCATTCGACTGAGATACGTCGGCAATCCGTGGATCGCGTACACTTAAACAAAACTGCACTTTACCGGAAAAACCGTTATCCGTGTCGAATTCATCGTCCCAGCCATGATAAGCCACCAGATATTTACAATTTACAGAGCCGCCGAACCACTCAAAGGAATCGTCGTTAGAATATGAAACCTGTAAATGGTCTACCGTTGTCCCGCTTCCCACCGATCCGAAAGTGATCCCGTTGATCTCCTTATCCTTCTCAAAGGGATAACCGGCAAATTCAACCCGCACATAACTCAACACTCCGGAATTATCCGCATCGTTGCTTCCTCCGTGTATTGTTCTCGGACCACCTTCTATCTGTTGGGTTCCCTGATTGTTTTTTGCCCGTCCGCAAATGATTAAACCGCCCCAATCACCCGGTTTACGTTGTCCTTTCGGCTTTTCTGAAGTAAATACGATCGGTTTTTGAGCCGTTCCTTTAGCTATTAATTTTCCTCCCGGCTCTACGATCAAAGCAGCCTTTGTTTCTTTATCTCCCTTGATTACCGTACCTTCCTCGATGGTCAGTGTGGCTCCGTCGCGGATATAAACCCAGCCGACCAAATGATAAGTACCGGCGGGTAAGGTTTGGTTGCCGGTGAAAACATATTGCTGCTCCCCGTTGCCGATAACAGTGTCTGCAAACAATACATTGTCACCTGCTGTAATTCCCTTATCGGTCGGGGTGGTGTCGTCATCCTTACATCCGATCAATGAACATGCAATCAATACGGATAAAACTAAACTTGTTAATCTTAACTTTTTCATTTTGTTGATTTAAAATTAAAGTTGATATAGTTATAAATTAAAACTGATACTTAAAGCATAATTACGACCGGGCTGATATTTCTTCGTAATCTCCCTCTGCCGGGAAGTGACTCCGTTCTTAGAAACTTCCGCCATTTGTTGAAACACCACTTTCTCGGCCAAAATGTCCCTGACATTAGCACGGATCTCCCAATGTTTTCCAATTTTTTTAGCTAAAGTAAAATCCAGGGCATTGCGGGGCATCTCGTAAGAATTGGGGATATTGCGCGTAGACTCTCCCCCGGTTGTCCCCACACTCCTGCCGACTCCCACAATACGTTTTCCGATACGGTTGTAAAGAATACCTCCGCTCACCCCTGCTTTCTCATGCTGGTAGAACAACCCGGCATTCACCAAATAAGGCGATTGCCCCTGCATAGGGCGGTTTTCCTCTTTGCTGCCCGCTTCAAAATTTACCTTACTTTTAATCAGCGATCCGTTAAACGTCAGGCTAAAATTGCGCAGGCCGATAAAATCAAGGCTTTTCCGGATATCGAGTTCTACTCCGTAATTATTCGCCGACAAAGCATTCAGGTAAGAATAGGTCAGGTCTGTCCCGCCCGTAACCGTATATGTCCATTCTATCGGGTTACTGAATCTCTTATAAAATACCGCCAAAGAAACCTGTTCCCCTTTTCCGGGATATAACTCATACCTTAAATCCAGATTCTGAATATAAGCCGCTTTCAGGTCGGTATTTCCCATAACAGGACTTGCCAGATCGAAGTCGTAATACACCGAAGTAGAAACTTCCCGAAACTCCTGCCGATTGATTGAACGCCCGTAAGCAAAGCGTAATTGGTGCATATCGGAAAACTGATAAGAAGCATTCACCGAAGGGAAAAAATCACTGTTCTTGTAAAACAGGCTGCGGGGACTTTTTACATTGTCTTTGGTGTTGCTGATCAACTCCATATTATTGTATTCATAGCGCACTCCCGCATAGATATTCAGATTCCCTAAAGGAAGGTTGATTCCCACATACCCTGCCAGCAACGTGTTATTACCGGAATAATCGTTCCTCTTATTCACCTCTTCCAGCAAATAAAGCTTATCGGCTCCATAATGTTCGGAAATCAAAAGCTCATTTACATCCAGGTATAAAAAATCGTCAGGCAACGAATGAGTGGCGGGGTCCCAATTATAGAAAAAAGAACGGGTAAGATATTCCCGGGTGCGGTACTCCCCGTATATTCCTGCTTTTATATCCGGAGTCAATCCGCCGAAAGCAAAATTCTGCTGATAATTGCCACCCGCCGAAAAAATATGTTCGTGTAATCTGGTAAACTCACGGCTAATATCGTTACTTCCCACCTTCAACATCCCCTCCCGGTTACTTCCGGCTTCACTGCGAAGGAAGCGGCGGCGATCCGGCAAATTGCGGTTAGCATAAGCATATCCTCCATTCCAGTCGACCTTTGTCCGGCCAAAATCGTGCTTTCCGGTGAACTGCCCGTTGTAGGTGGTCCGGCTGGAGTAATAATACTCGGAACTTTCTTCCTGGTCGTTTTGAGCACTGACTCCGGTGCGGTTGGTATACCTGCTCTTACCCAACTGATTGAAAATATTCTTAAACTCATACCGATCCCGGTTATTATCCGGCACAAAAGTCAGATTTACCATAGCCCCGACACGGGAATCGTGATTATATTGATCGTCCTGGCTTTTACGGAGATAAGCAGAACGATCGTTTTCCTCGTCGTAAGTCCCGAATAAGGAGTTTTCCATATTCAGAAAAGTCCGGTAAGAATTACTGTAATTTATGGTTGCAATAAAACCATACTGCCGTTCCTTCCGGTCGGTCCATTTCCGGTTCAGGGCGGCATTCACGCTTAAATCCGCCACAGGTTTCCGTTTCTTCAATCCCCAATCGTTATTCAGATAGTTGGCGGTCAGGTCGATAGCTTTATCGTTATATTTCACCATTTCCCTTTCAATCCCTCCGTGCAGGCTACGGAAACCATTGTCAAACCCCAGCCAGTCTGTGTTGCTCCCTTTAGCTTCATACAAGGGATGGAAATGGGTTGCATCGTTCACATTCCCGCCGACAGAAATATAAAAAGAATTTTTATCGGGAATATCCTTTGTATTCACTCTGATAAATCCCCCTGTAAAATCTGCCGGATATTCAGGAGCAGGCGATTTAATGATCTGCATATTATCCAGTTGGGAACTGGGAATAATATCGAAGGAAAAAGCCCTTGAATCGGCCTCGGAACTGGGAACGGCACTATTGTTGATCCACACGTTGTTATAACGCTGTGACAATCCCCTGACCATGACGAATTTCCCATCGATAATGGAAATTCCCGGAATACGGCGGATCACTTCCGAAGCATCTTTATCCTGAGTTTTAGTGATCATCTGGCTGGAAACGGCATTTAAAAGAACAGGAGCGGTTTTCACCACATGGATCATAGCCATTTCGTTATTCATCCTCCTGACGGCTTTCACCGTTACCTCCTCCATATTCAGCGCATCTTCCTCCAGCTCCACCTTTATTTCTGCTTCCTGATTATCGCGAACCCGAATCCCCTCCACCACCAGCGAAGTGTAAGAAATACAGGATATTTTCAAATTATATTGACCTGCTTTTAAACGTTCAAGTTTGAAATCCCCGTCTATACCCGTAGCAGCTCCTGTGGTGGTATGTTCGATAACGACAGCAGCACCGATCACAGGCTCCTGAGTTTTTTTGTCCAACACAACACCCCTGATCACTCCATCTGCCAAAACCGTTCCGGGAAGCCAGCAACTTAAACCGGCCATACACACCCATTTAAATAATGTCCGTCTGAAAATCGTTCGCATCAAAATCATGTCTGTCATATTTTATCCTTTATTTCGATGCAAATTTGCAATTGGTATATTACGTTTCCATGACGGGACGATAACAATACAATGAAACTAATGTTGCGAAACGGTTGCACATTTCTCGTTGAAAAAAAAACGACCGACCGACCTATTTCTATATCTGATAATTCTCTGAAAAACAGAGAATGGCCTCACCCGGCATACAGGTGAAGCCATTCTCTTTATTTTATTACGAATAAAAATCTATTTAGCCAGCAAAGCTGCCAAAGCAATAGAATTTAATTTTGTTTCCACATCATCCCCCCTCGAAGAAAGTACGCTGGGGACCATTGCTCCCATAAGCACACTGCCCTGTTTCGATTTACATATCTTTGTGTTGGTTTTATAGAACACATTTCCGGCATCTAAATTGGAAAAAACCAATCCATCGGCATCCCCCGCAACTTCTGAATATATCCCCTTAATTTCAGCGGCTTCCCGGTCGATAGCCACATCCAATGCCATGGGGCCTTCTATCAGAGCATCGGCAATCTGTCCCCTTTCCCCCATTTTTGAAAGAATGGCAGCTTCCACCGTTGAGGGCACTTTAGGCAAAACCTGCTCCGTGGGCGTAATCAATGCTATTTTGGGATGTTCCACCCCCAAAACCTTTGCCGTGGCGGTAACATATTTAATCATAGCTTTTTTTTGTGTCAGGTCAGGATTGGGTATAACAGCCACATCACTCACCGACAACAATTTATGATAACCGGGACATTGCATCACCACCACATGCGAAAGCACCGTGCCGGGAGCGACCAGCCCTTTATCCTTATTCAGGATAGCCCGCATATATTTATCGGTACTGACCAATCCTTTCATAATAATATCGGCATCCCCGTTCCGGATCATTTCCACCGCCTTTTCCGCTCCTTTGGCATCATTGGGTTCATGCACCACCTGGAAACATCCGGCATCATACCCATTTTCCGCACACACCCTGTAAATCACTTCTGAATCCCCGATCAGAATAGCAGATATTAACCCGGTTTTCACGGCCTGATGCACCGCTTCGATAGAATGACAATCATTTGCATAAGCTACAACCAGACGTTTTTTATGCTCATTTGTCTTTAAAACCTCATAAATATCGCTGATTTTTTCTATTTTCATAGTTTTAACCTTCATTTAGTTGTAAACCGAAACAAAAATAGATATAAAAACCGATACACAAAAAGAATTTTCACATTTTAATTCAATATGTGCAATTCCTGTTTCGAGTACTTTTATTTTCAGTTTTCATTTCAAACATTTACAACAGGAAATTATATCTTTGTGCACCCCGAACAGATATAAAGCATTTCGTTCCATTGTCTGGATTCAATAGAAATATAATCTCGCTCTATCTGATCAAAGTATCTAAATGGTTCACTTTGATCATGCCTGTCATTGTGCTTTTTTATGAGGAAAACGGACTGGGATTGAAAGAGATTTTCCTGTTGAAAAGTGTATATTCGATCGTTTTGGTGGCCCTCGATATTCCTACGGGTTATCTGGCGGATGCCTGGGGACGGCGGAACTGCCTGTTTACAGGTTGCCTGATCGCTTTTGGCGGTTATATCTGCTATTCGTTTTCCTATACTTTCGGAGCGTTTTTCATTGCCGAAATACTGTTAGGAATCGGTCAGAGCCTGGTTTCCGGAGCCGATTCCGCCTTGCTCTACGACACGATGTTAGCCCATCGGAAAGAAAACGAATACCTGAAATATGAAGGAAAAGTAACCATGATCGGAAACTTCTCGGAAGCTTTTGCCGGAATCATCGGCGGGCTTTTAGCCACTTCTTCCCTCCGCTTGCCTTTTTACTGCCAAATGGGAATTGCTTTTATCGGGATTCCGGCTTCGCTCTGCCTGATAGAACACCACATGAAAACCAAAATCACCAATCCTGTAAAAAATATATTCCAGATCATCCGTTATTCCCTATTCACCAACAAACGCCTTTGCTACGACATCCTGTTTTCAGGAATTATCGGAACGGCAACATTAACAATGGCCTGGTTTGTACAGCCTTTGTTAAAGCAAATCGAACTGCCTACCGGGTGGTTCGGAGTGGTGTGGACGGTGTTAAACCTCACGGTCGGTATTTCCGCCTTGTATTCCGATAAGCTGAACTCGTGGTTAGGTGAAAACAAAACTTACACGTTGATACTTCTATTCATTACGGGAGGGTATGTTTCCGTGTCGTTTAGCATCAACTATTTCTGCCTGTTCCTGCTCTTTCTGTTTTATGTTGTCAGGGGCTTTGCCACCCCTATCCTGAAAGGTTATATCAACCGACAGACTTTTTCGGAAATGAGGGCAACCGTACTCTCGATCCGTAATTTTATTATCCGCCTGTTCTTCGCCCTGCTGGCTCCGTTCCTCGGTTGGCTCAGCGATAGCTGGTCGCTCGCCTTAGCCTTGCAAATGACCGCCATCGTCATCTTTATTCCCGGAATAATCTTTTTAATGCTGCAATGGCGGAAAAATTAATTCCCGGAACAGGTATTTTCCGGACATCCTGTTTGTTTATTCCATTTTTTTCCTACTTTTGCTAAAGATTTTCGTGAAGGGGTGCCTTAAAAACAACGGGCTGAGATCATACCCTATAACCTGATCCGGGTAATGCCGGCGTAGGTAGAAAGATAAACAGTCTGCATATTTTATCATGCCTTTGGGAAAATCAACTTATCATATTTAAAACCAGTGAACGATGCAGATTTTTATAAACGACTCTCCCGTAACTTGTCCGGAAAACAGTTTCTTATCAGAGATCTTATCAGCCAACGGCATACCTGTGCAAAACATTGCCGTAGCAATCGATAGCACGGTTATCCCTAAAGCACAATGGGAAACCACCCGGGTCAGCGACGGCAGCCGGATCATGGTCATCAAAGCCGTGCAGGGAGGATAATTCCCCTTCCGTATCCGCAAAGCCGGACATAAACAACAGTTACAAATTTAAACAGCATATTATGGAAGACTTCAAAATAACGTCGGGGCCGCTTCCCGGCTCTGAAAAAATCTATGTGGAAGGAACACGTCCGGACATCCGGGTTCCCATGCGAAAAATCAATTTGTCTGCAACCATCGAAACAGACGGCAGCAAAACAGAGAACGAAGATGTGATCGTCTATGATACCTCTGGCGTATATACCGATTCTTCTTATTCTGTGGATTTAAGGAAGGGATTGCCCAAAATCCGGGAACAATGGATCGAGGAACGGCAAGACACCCTGAAACAGGCTTCTTTGAGTTCGGAATATGGAAGAATGCGGCAAGCCGACTCCACGCTGGACAACCTCCGTTTCGAACATGTGAACACACAGCCCCGGATAGCTAAAACCGGACAGGCGATCACCCAAATGTATTATGCCCGGCAGGGCATCGTGACCCCTGAAATGGAATACATTGCGATTCGCGAAAATCAACTGGCCGATCAAATCCGTGAGAAATACAAAAAGGAAAAAGGAGAATCTTTCGGAGCCAGCATCCCCCAAAGCATCACACCGGAATTCGTACGTCAGGAAGTAGCTGCCGGAAGGGCTATTATTCCGGCCAACATTAACCATCCCGAAAGTGAGCCCATGATCATCGGGCGTAACTTTCTGGTCAAAATCAACGCCAACATCGGAAATTCCCCGGTAACCTCCTCGATTGCAGAAGAAGTCGAAAAAGCCGTGTGGGCTTTCCGCTGGGGAGCAGATACGATTATGGATCTTTCCACCGGAGCGAACATTCACGAAACCCGGGAATGGATCATCCGCAACTCCCCTGTTCCGGTGGGCACCGTACCGCTTTATCAAACTCTTGAAAAAGTGGGAGGAGACGTTGAAAAACTGAACTGGGAAATTTTCCGCGACACATTGATCGAACAGGCGGAACAGGGTGTGGATTATTTCACCATTCATGCCGGGCTTCGCTGGAAACACGTCCCGCTGACCTTGCGGAGGCTCACCGGAATCGTTTCACGCGGCGGCTCGATCATGGCACATTGGTGCACCACTCACAAACAGGAAAGTTTCATATATGAACATTTCGAGGATATTTGTGAAATATTGGCCAAATACGACGTAGCCATCTCGCTGGGCGACGGATTACGTCCGGGATGTATTGCCGATGCCAATGACGCTGCACAGATCGAAGAATTGAAAACATTGGGAGAACTGACAAAAATAGCCTGGAAACATCAGGTGCAGGCCATTGTCGAAGGACCGGGACATGTGCCGATGCACAAGATTAAGGAAAACATGGACTTACAATTGCAATACTGCCACGAAGCCCCCTTTTACACCCTCGGTCCGCTGGTCACCGATATTGCTCCGGGCTACGACCACATCACCTCGGCAATCGGCGGAGCAATGATCGGATGGTTTGGAACGGCGATGCTTTGCTATGTCACACAAAAAGAGCATTTAGGACTTCCGGACAAGGACGATGTGAAAGAGGGAGTCATCACATTTAAGCTGGCCGCCCATGCTGCCGACCTGGCCAAAGGGCATCCTGCGGCCTATTTCAGAGACTACGCGATGAGTAAAGCGCGTTTCGAATTCCGGTGGAAAGACCAATTCCATTTGGCCCTCGATTCCGAAAAAGCCATCCGTTTTCACGATGCAACCCTGCCGGACGAAGGGCATAAGGAAGCCCATTTTTGCTCAATGTGCGGAGAACACTTCTGTTCGATGCGGGCCAGCAAAAAGCTTAGGGAAAAAATTAAAAACGAAGAAGAATAAAAACGTTTTCTCCCCGATTTTACCACCGGGAAGAGAAAAAGTGTAATCACATGAAAATTATTGTAATAACCTCACCGAAACCGATAAAAGACGAAGCCCTGATCTGTAACACGCTTTTTGCATACGGCTTGGAACGGCTACACCTGAGAAAACCGGATGCAGGGGAAGAGGTTTATAAAAATTTTATCGAGCGGATAGAACCTCGCTACCGGAACAGGATCGTGCTGCACGCCCACTACCACCTGGCACAACAATATCGGTTATGCGGGATTCATTTAAAATCCGGACAGGGAGACAAATATGTGCATTACAGGCAATTCAGGCATATCAGCATTTCGTGCCACAGCCCGGAAGAAATCCGGCAATTACCTTTTATCCCCGAATATTGTTTTCTCAGTCCGGTATTCGACAGTATTTCGAAAGCAGGATATAAAGGGCGTTTCGGAGAACTTTCAGGATTGGAAACACTTCCGCTCCCCATTGTCGCCCTGGGAGGCATCACCCCGGAGAATCTGGCGATATGCCGGGACAAACATTTCTACGGAGCAGCGGTATTGGGATATATATGGGAAAAGCCGGAAGAAGCCCTACCCCGTTTCCTGCAACTGAAAACCCCGGTCGTAATGAGCATAGCAGGTTTCGACCCGTCATCGGGCGCAGGAGTAACTGCCGACCTCAGGACATTCGAAAATTGCGGGGTATATGGTCTCGGAATTTGTTCCGGAATTACCTTCCAGAATCAGGATTCCTACGAAGGGACATGCTGGACGACATGGGAGGATATTCGCAGGCAATGTGAACTGCAATTTGTAAAAAATCGTCCCCGGTATATCAAAATCGGGCTAATTGAAAACTTCGACATTCTGGATACTTTAACCGCTTATCTTCACGAGAGGTTACCGGAAACACGGATAATCTGGGATCCGATACTAAAAGCCAGTGCCGGATTCCGTTTTCACGACAGCAGTAACAAACAGAATATCGGGAAATTAAAAACCATTCTGAAACGACTTTACCTGATCACTCCAAACGCAGAAGAGATCGGACAACTTTTCGGGAACCGTTCCGTTACAGAACTGCAAGACATCTGCCGTTCCTGCGGTTTAAACATCCTTTGGAAAGGCGGGCACAGCGAAGACAAATTGTCCACCGACAAATTGATCACTCCCGATAACCTATATGTTTTTGCCGTCGAACGGGGAAAATACGGAAAACACGGAACAGGGTGTGTGCTCTCCGCCGCAATCACAGCAAGATTGGCACAGGCGCTCGACTTAGCTGCAGCCTGTTCTAAAGCACAAGTTTATGTATCGGCCTTTATGGATAGCAATAACAGCAAATTAGGCTTTCATTACATCCAGGAATACGGATATGTTTCCAAACCTTCCCCCCGTGAATTAACTATCCAGTATATCACGGATCACAAGGAAGGCATAACGATCGGCGAACAGGTGGAAGCGGTTTGCCGGGGAGGAATAAGCTGGGTGCAGCTTCGGATGAAAGATGCCCGTGATGAAGAATTACTGACCGAAGGCCGCCTCGTAAAAGAGATATGCAAACGCTATCACGCCCTGTTCATCGTCAATGACAATGTAAAGGTAGCCCGCCAGCTGGATGCCGACGGAGTGCATTTGGGCAAAGAGGATATGAATCCGCTCGAAGCCCGGAAAATATTGGGGCCGGATAAAATTATCGGAGCCACCTGCAACACTTGGGAAGATGTGATTTTAAGAGCCGCGCAGCAAGTGGACTATATCGGGCTGGGACCTTTCACATTCACCACAACAAAGAAAAAATTGAGTCCTGTATTAGGAATTCAGGGATATAGCCATATCCTGGAACTGATGCAGCAGTCCGGCATTTACATTCCTGTTTTCGCCATCGGAGGCATCACGGAAACCGACATCCCTCCGCTTTTGGCAACCGGAATACAGGGAATAGCCCTTTCAGGACTCATTAAAAACAGCAATGACCTGACAGTTAAAACACAGGATATTTTAAAGATAATCGATAACACCCGATAAACCAAACAGACAAAATCTATATAATATGGAACCTTTAAAAATTGCAGACAAAACTTTTACTTCACGTCTGTTCACCGGAACAGGAAAATTTTCATCCAATCAGGTTATGGAAAAAGCAATCGCCGCTTCCGGTAGTCAAATGGTTACCGTTGCCATGAAACGGATCGACATGGCAGATAAAAACGACGACATGTTGAAACACATCCTTCGCCCCGATATTCAATTGCTACCCAACACCTCCGGAGTTCGGAACGCTAAAGAGGCCGTTTTCGCCGCCCAGCTATCCCGGGAGGCCTTCGGGACAAACTGGCTGAAACTGGAAATCCATCCCGATCCGCGATACCTTCTGCCCGATCCGATCGAAACCTTAAAGGCTACCGAAGAATTGGTGAAACTGGGGTTTATCGTACTTCCCTATTGTCAGGCCGATCCTGTGCTGTGTAAACGCCTCGAAGACGCAGGTGCAGCAACGGTTATGCCTTTGGGAGCTCCCATCGGGACAAACCGGGGACTTCAAACGAAAGAATTCCTCCGTATCATCATCGAGCAAAGTAATGTTCCGGTGGTGGTAGACGCAGGAATCGGAGCCCCCAGCCACGCAGCAGAAGCGATGGAAATGGGAGCAGATGCCGTGTTAGTGAACACGGCGATAGCCGTCGCAGGTGATCCGGTGGCAATGGCAATCGCTTTTAAAGCAGCAACGGAAGCCGGAAGGATGGCATTCGAAGCCGGGCTCGGCAAACAACACACCGAAGCGGCGGCCAGTTCACCTTTAACCGCATTCCTGGGATAAGCGGAAAAATAGGTCGTAAAATTTAAGAATCTAACAAAATATGAGTTTTTCAGAAGAATTAGAAAAATATTCCTGGGAAGAAACCACCCGGCAAATCACCTCTAAAAAGGCGGCCGATGTGGAACAAGCCTTGGGAAAAAGCCATCTGGATATAGACGATTTTATGGCGCTGATCTCTCCCGCTGCCGCAAAATATTTAGAGCCAATGGCTGAGCTTAGCCGAAAATATACCCTACAACGTTTCGGAAAAACAGTGTCCATGTATATTCCTTTATACATCACAAATTCCTGCACAAATTTTTGTGTGTATTGTGGTTTTAACCACAATAATCCGATAAAACGGGTAATCCTGACAGAAGAAGAAATCTTAAACGAACTCCATGCAATTAAAAAATTGGGAAACTTTGAGAATTTACTGATTGTCACAGGCGAAAATCCTAAAGATGCGGGTGTTGACTATTTGGAAAAAGCCCTGCAACTGGCACGTCCGCTTTTTGCTAACCTATCCATAGAAGTAATGCCGCTTAAGTCAGAAGAATATGAACGCCTTACTCATTCAGGATTGCATGGTGTGGTCTGTTTTCAGGAAACCTATAACCGGGCAAGATACAACGTGTACCACCCTAAAGGTATGAAATCGAAATTCGAATGGCGTGTGGATGGATTCGACCGGATGGGACAGGCTAACATTCACAAAATCGGATTAGGCGTACTGATCGGACTGGAAGACTGGCGTACTGATGTCACCATGATGGCACGTCACCTGCGTTATCTCCAAAAACACTATTGGCAAACCCGATATAGTGTGAATTTTCCACGTATGCGCCCTTCCAAGGGGCATTTTCAGCCTAATGTGGTGATGAACGACAAAGAACTGGCGCAATTGATTTTTGCCTTCCGGATCTTCGATCATGATGTGGATATTTCCATCTCTACCCGTGAAAATGCCACCTTCCGAAAACACATCATTCCTTTAGGGGCTACCTCTGTCAGCGCCGGATCGAAAACCGAACCGGGTGGCTATTTCACCTATCCGCAGGCTTTGGAGCAATTCCATATCAGCGACGAGCGCACACCAGCCGAAGTGGCAGCGGAGATTCAGCAGTTAGGGTATGAGCCGGTGTGGAAAGACTGGGACAACTGGATGTGATAAAATTAACATCCAGAAGGGGATACACCTCCGGAAGGGAATAAAGATATGGAAAGCCGGAAGCGGAATCACGATTTTAAAATAAAGCCTATGCTATCGGAAAAAGAAAAGGAACGTTATTCCCGCCACCTCCTATTGGAAGAAATCGGTGAACAGGGACAGGAAAAAATTAAAAATGCGAAAGTTTTAGTTGTCGGAGCCGGAGGCTTAGGCTCTCCGATCCTGCTCTACCTCGCAGCGGCGGGAATCGGACAAATCGGTATTATGGACGATGACACCGTATCGGAAAGCAACTTGCAAAGGCAGGTACTATATGACACCGGGTGCATAGGAGAATTAAAAACAGAAGTAGCCGCCCGTAAATTACAAATCCTGAATCCGCATGTCCGTACCTGTTCCTACACCCAACGGTTTACCTTAGAAAATTCAGAAGAAATCGTAAAGAAATATGATGTAGTAATCGATGCAACCGATAATCTTCTCAGCAGGTATGCGATCAATGACATTTGTGTTAAATGTGAAAAACCGTTTGTCTATGGCAGCATTTGCGAATTTGACGGACAAGTATCGGTATTTAACTATCAAAACCATATCACTTACCGGGATTTATACGAATATCACGAAGGAATCAGGGAGTTCCGGCAACCTTTGGGAGTGATCGGGGCTTTGCCGGGAGTGGTCGGTTCCATTCAGGCCACAGAAGCGATAAAAGTAATTTTGAACAGAACCGATACCCTTTCCGGAAAATTACTACTGATTAACCTGCTAAAAGGAACATTTCAGCTTTTAGAGATTCAGAAAAACCAATAAAAACAATGGGGCTCTATTCTCTTATCCGGACTGCACCCATTGTAACAACATAAAAAATCGGAACAGGTTATTCCGATTTTTTACGTTCTCCTCTCTCCTGGCTGGTTTATTTATTCACCCCCATATTTAAAAATAAAGCAGAGCTGCTCTTTGCGAGCAGCTCTGCTTTTTTATTATTGACGGGATTAAGAACATTTTTCAGTTCTTTTTCCTCCTGCAAAAGGAAAAAGGAGTTTCCGGATTTTTTCAATTCATGTACAATTTCACACGCTCCGGCCTATCCCCGATCTTCACATCGATGGCCTTGGGATTTCCCGCTTCATCGGCATATTTAAACGTGTAAATGCGGTTTTTCTCCAGGATAAACTTTAAAACATCGTTCATATCCTGAGTCACTCCGGCTGTACGCCCGCCTCCCATCTGTTCACTCCCGCAAAAAACATCCACATTGGCGGCAACCCGGTCATCGGACTGAAGGGTGCATTGGTTATTTTTAAACATCATAACCTCCACCGTAACATGATTGCCGTCCGTCATAATTTCCGATTCATAAGCCTTATAAAGTTCTACATAGCGATCCGTCACATTTTCAGCCGGGACATAGCGGATTTTTTCATCCCACACCAAAGGAAAATAAATCCCGGTAGGTTTGAAAGAAGACGCATAAATAGCCTGCCCTACCTTGTTTTTATCGGCCTTCCCGGCATCGGCGAAAAACCAGGCTTTATTCAGCTGATTGGGATAATACTCTGTAAAATACCACACCCCGTCGGCCCAAACCTCACTCCAATTGTGATTTCCACGGCTGTCATGCCAATTAGGCGTTCCGGCAATTCGCGAAGGGATACCCACGGCCCGGAAAGCATCGGTCAGTAATATCGATAAACCGCTGCACGATGCCATTCCCTGCCGGATCGATTCTGCCGGGCTTTGATCCGGTTTCTCCCGTTTGGTGTTATAATCCACCATCACTTCATCCCGGATATTCCGGTTGACGGAATCGATCGCCTCGAAAATGGTATTACAATGAGCCACATATTTCCCAAAGCGTTCGAAGAAATCCTTCCTCCAGCCTTCCCGGGTTTCGTTTAAACTGGCATAAGGCAAAACCTCATTCAAGAAAATACTGTCCGGTAAAGCCTTTGCCCAGCTATATTTTTCACGGGCCTGATAAGCATAATCGGCATTTTCCAACAAAAACGCAGCAGAAAGTTTCTGCAAATCACGTTCAGGCATATAAGCAATTAAAAACGCGATCCCCTCTTTCTGGGAATCAGGTGCCATTTCAAGGGCTTTTTTTAATTCGAGGGCATTATTCCCGGATTTCACCAATGCCGAATCCAGCAAAACATGATATTTTTCAGGCACTCCCTGATATTTGTTACCCGTGCAGGCAAACAGACACACCACCAATAATAAAGAAAGATACTTCATTTACTTATTCTTTAGCTGATAAAAGACTTTGTTTAATCCCTACGATCGCTGAAATATTTCATAAACTGCGCACGTTCGTAACGATCGGCATGCCCGGCGTCCGTATAAGATAATTTACCACGAAACTCCTCTATATTTTTAAACGATTTCTTCTCCATCCAGGAACTGATAAAATAATTCATCGTACGGATGGCAGGAATCCCCTGCTCATACAGGGCGGAACATACCTGAACGGTAGTAGCTCCGGCCAGCAGTAGTTTCACAACAGCTTCCCCGCTATGCACCCCGGTAGAAGAAGATATTTGCAATTGTTTATCCTCCCCGGCCAGAATACCTGTCCACCGCAACGATTGCCGCAGATCGGTAGGTAAACTGAAAACAGAAGCCACCCCTACCGTCATTCGCTCAATATCAATATCCGGCTCATAAAATCGGTTGAACAAAGTAACCGCGTCCGCACCTAAAGCTTTCAGCTTGCTCACAAACATAGGTAAATTAGTGAAATAGTTCCCGATCTTCATAATCAACGGGATCTTCACTTCCGACTTCACATGCTTTACAATGTCGTAATAAACATTTTCAATATCGATACTTTCCTTAAACTCATCCAAAGGCAAAATAAAAGCATTCAGCTCGATGGCATCCGCCCCGGCGTTTTCCAATTCTTTGGCAAAACTAACCCATTCACCGTTCTTCAAACAGTTAATACTGGCAATTACCGGAATTTTCAACCTCTCTTTCGCTAATTTCACCAAATCGATATACTGCTGAATGGTATTGGCACGGATATAATTTTGAATATAATCGGTTTCCTCCGGATAACTGCTATCCCCTATACTCCTCGAAACCTCCATATTGATCTGTTCTTCGAATATAGACTTCAATACCACCGCACCTGCTCCCGCAGCTTCGATTTCCTGCAACTTTTTAATATCGGATGTCAACCCACAGCTTCCCGCAATAATCGGGCTATTCAATTCCAGCCCTGCAAATTTGGTCTTTAAATTTCCCATAACCTTATTATTAAATTGATATAATTTACAACTTCTCTCCGGAACATGATTTATCCGGAATCTGAGACTTAAAATTTAACTCTCAATATGATAATTTCTTGCTCCGAATATTGAACTGCCGATCCGGACCATTGTACTGCCTTCCTCCACCGCTATCCGGTAATCTTCAGACATGCCCATCGACAACTCTTTAAAATATGCTTGCTCTGAAAAATAATGCCGCTTCAAACGATCGAAAATTTCCTTTAAATGCCGGAACTCTTTATGTATTTGCTCCTGATCGTCTGTAAAAGTAGCCATTCCCATCACCCCGATCACCCGTATATTCCGCATTTCCCGATAAGCGGCACTTTGCAACAACACATCCGCTTCTTCCTCGCTTAAACCGAATTTCGTTTCTTCCTCTGCAATGTGGAATTGTAAAAGGCAATCCACAACGCGTCCCACCTTACCTGCTTCTTTATCGATCTTTGCCAGCAACTCTCCGCTATCGACACCGTGGATCAGTTTGACGAAAGGCACAATGTATTTCACCTTATTGGTCTGTAAATGCCCGATCATGTGCCACTCTATATCCTTGGGTAAAGCCTCGTATTTTCCCACCATCTCCTGCACTTTATTCTCTCCGAAAACCCGTTGCCCCCACCGCCAGGCCTCTTCTATGTCCGACGCGGGTTTCGTTTTTGAAACGGCGACCAATTTTACGCTTTTCGGCAATGATCGCGTTATTTTTTCTAAATTTTCTGTAATACTCATAATTGTATACGATACAACAAATTTACAAAAAAGCTGTTTTCCGCCTTTCTGACAACTTTGACAAATATATACCAAAATAAACGAAAATCCTTTATGAATGTTCATCTTTTCCCTAAATTTGAAACTCGCTATAAAGTTATTCAAGCATCCGCACACTATGAAAATACTACATACAGCCGACTGGCACATCGGACAGACTTTTTTCGGTTACGACCGGACTGAAGAACATCAGGCCTTTTTCGATTGGCTCGCCACACAGATCAAAGAGCAGGAAATTGATGCCTTACTGATCGCCGGAGATATTTTCGACGTAGCGAATCCTTCTGCCCAGGCACAAAAACGATTTTACCGATTTATTAAAAATATAACCACTGCCAATCCCGGACTGCAAATAGTGGTCATCGCCGGAAATCACGACTCTGCCGCCCGTCTGGAAACACCTATGCCGTTATTGGAAGGTCTGGACATTCACATCAAAGGAACGCTCAAAAGAGATGAAACAGGGCAAATCGATGTGGAAGATCTGATCGTAAGGCTACACGACCGTACAGGAAATAGCCGGGTTTGGTGTATGGCCATTCCATACCTGAGGACCGGAGATTATCCTCCCCCGGAAGCAGAGGACGGTAGCTATGCGGCAGGCATAAAAAGTATGTATGAAACGGTTTACCGCACCATAGAACAACGCAAAACGCCCGGAGAGGCCGTTATAGCCATGGGACACTTACAGGCGGCAAACTGTTCCCTCTCGGAAGACGATAGCAGCGAACGCCTGCTTATTGGCGGATTGGAAGGTATTCCGACCGACACATTCCCTCCCGGCATTACCTACACGGCTTTAGGACATATTCACCGGGAACAAAGAGTGGGTAAACGGGAAAATGTACGTTATGCGGGTAGTCCCCTGCCAATGTCTTTTGCAGAAGAAAATTATCAGCACGGAGTGATTTTACTTGAGATTGAAAATGGAAAACTTCTACGTCAGGAGAAACTAACTTTTTCCCCATCGGTCCGTTTGCTGCGCATCCCGCAAAAACCGAAACCTTTACCGGAAGTGATGCGGGAATTGTCAGCTCTGCCTCCGGAATGCCCCGGAGAAGCGGCTCCCTATCTCGAAGTGAGAGTATTATTGACCGGACCAGAGCCTTCGCTGCGGCATCAGATCGAAGAAGCCGTAGAAAAGAAACACGTCCGGCTGACACGGGTCGTTCCATTCTACCCGGCGACACCGGATATGCCGGGAGAAAACGGCGATCCTACGAGCGAACAGCTAATGGCTCCCCTGGAAATGATACAAGCCGTATACCAACAAAAATACAACACAGAACTACTGGAAACCCTGTTGAAACTCTTTATGGAAGCTTTGCAGGAATCCTACCGGAAAACAGAAAGCAGGTCATGAAAATTTTAGCTATACGGGGAAAAAACTTAGCCTCCATTGCAGGCGAATTTGAAATAGATTTTACGACCGAGCCTTTAAATTCCGCCGGAATTTTCGCTATATGCGGAGCTACGGGCGCCGGAAAATCCACCTTACTGGACGCTTTATGCCTCGCCCTATTTAACAATACGCCCCGAACTACCGGAACAGAGAACATCAAAATGGCGGATGTCGGCAAAGAACAAATACAACAAGGGGATAAAAGGCAGATACTACGACGGGGAACTACCGACGGGTATGCGGAAGTGGATTTCTTAGCGGTAAACGGAAAAAGCTACCGGGCACACTGGCACATACGGCGGGCGAATAACCGAATATCGGGCAAACTGCAACCCGTTGATTGGAGAGTATACCATTTAGATAACCAACAGGAAATAGCTTCCAAAATTTCAGAATCCGAGAATAAACTGAAAGAACTGACGGGGTTAACCTATGAACAATTTACCCGGACAGTTCTATTGGCACAAAACGAATTCGCCCGTTTTCTGAAAGCCCGGAAAGAAGAAAAAGCGGAAGTGCTTGAAAAACTGACCGGGACAGAAATTTATTCCGTAATCTCAAATACGGTCTATACTAAAAACGCAGCGGCGAAAGCCGATTGGAAACTGACCAGCGAACGCCTTTCAGGAATTCATCTGCTTACAAACGAAGAAATTACTTCCCTGACAGAAAAACTAAAACAATTGCAACACACCTGCTCTGTCACCGAACAAGAACAGGAAAAAAACGCCCGTCAAATAGAATGGCTGACCACCTATAACAACTTGCTTCGGGAAGAATCCCAAGCAAAGGAAAACCTGAGCCAAATCAGCGAGACCATTGAAAAAGCCCGTCCGCAAATAGAACGTTTAAGGCAAATAGAAAGCGTAGAAAGTGCCTCTCCTCTTTGGCACAACTTACGTAAATATACGGAAGATATTGAAAAACAGGAACAAATAGGTAAAACATATCAAGCATCCCTTTTAACCTTAGAACAGCAAGCCCGGCAACTGACCGAAAAATATAACCAATCCTACGCCACCCTGCAAGAATATACAGCGGCCTATCAAGCCCGGCAACCCGAACTGCAAAAAGCACAGGAAACAGACATCAAAATCGGTCAGGAAGAGAACAGCCACTCAGAATGTGCACAAACCCTGCAAGCCACCACGCAAAAACGTATAGCGGAAGAAACGGCCCTCGCCCGCAGGGAAACAGAATTGGCCCATCTGCAAAACCGACAAAAAGCACTGACAGACTGGTTCGACAAAAACAGGAAACATGAACAGATGTGCCTGAATATAAATCTAATCACCGGATTTTTAGATTCTGCTACGAATGCGCTGGAACAAAAACAGCAAAAAGAGCAACAACTGACAGAGTTGTCCAGCCAACGGAAACAACTTCTTTCGAAGCAGGAAAATCTGAAAGCACAACTAACTGTCCGGCAAAAGAATTTAGATGAAAAATTACAGGAGAAACAACACATACAGCAACAAGTAAACGCCATAAATATCCTTGCCCTTAGGAATATTCGTAAAGAACTACAAACCCGCAAAGAATATTTAAAAGAATCTCAAAACGTTTTAAAAGAGATACTAACATGGCAGGATAGAATCAGGCAAAAAGAAGAGCAATTTCAGATCCAGCAGACACAACGGGAGAACTTACAGCAACAAGTGAAACAAATCGACACAGAACTCCGCACCGCGGTTATTCAGCGCGATACTTCCCGGCAAATCTATGAAAAGGCGCAACAATTGGCCAATACCGACATCTCCGCTTTACGGCGGCAACTGATTCCGGATACCCCCTGCCCGGTTTGCGGAAGTTGCCAGCACCCTGCCGTCACCCATGATTCCTCTGAACAGCCGGCAATAGACCTATTAAAAATAGAATATGAAAAATATGAAACCAACTGCAGGGAATTACAAAATACAATCATTCGGTTATCACAAGACCTTCTGCATGCCGACCAGCTTCTTCTGTCTTTGGAAAAAGAGATTCAAGCCGGACAAAACCAGTGCGAAGAATGTATGCAAAATTGGAGCAAACTATATTCGCCTGATTTTACACAACCAATCATAGAAGCAGAGACGGCCAGACAACTCTCAAAGGAATTTAGTGAAGTTGAAGAAAAATTGAACGATCTCGAACGACAGGAATCCGTATATGAACATACAAATTCTCTCCTGAATGAAACCATAGACCAGATCGAAAAAGAGCAGCAAATTTGGAAAGAACTTGACAAACAATTTTCTCAAGCGAAAGAAGAAACCGATAAAATTTCAAGTGAAATTCTGAAAGAGCAAGCCCTTTGTAATAATTTAAATATACAAGCCGAGAATGCACTGAATAAACTCGACAGTATTATAACTATTGATAACTGGCGTAACCGCTGGGAATCCGGACAAGCCTTATTCCGTCAGGAACTTTCCGAAGCCGCAGCCAAATGGGAGGCCAGACAACAGGAACAAGCAACCCTGCAAATTTCCGTCACACAACAACAGGCAAAAATAACAGCCTCCCTCCACATGCTGGAAATTCTGCGGGAACAAGAAAAAGAAACTGTTTCCTTACTGGAAAAACGAACAGGCACATTAAATAAACTTCGCAGGGAACGCGCTGTTTTATTGGAAGGAAAAACAGTTACGGAAGTAGAACAGGAATATCGGCAAAAAATAGAAAATCAGACCGGAGAAACAGATCTGCTCAACACCCGGAAACAGGAAACCGACACCCAACTCCAACAATTAAGAGGGGAAACAAAACAACTAACAGAAAACATAGAGAATCTAAAAGCACAACAGGCAAAAAATCGGAAAAAGTTGTCAGAATGGCTGGAAAATTATAATTCGACAGCCTCCACTCCTTTAACAGAAAACAACTTAACGGAACTATTGAAAATCAGCTCTAACGAGCTGAACAGTATGAGACAGACAGCCGACCAATTACAACGCCAGTTTACAATTGCAGAAACCACTTTAAAAGAGCGGCAAAAGCAAATCCGGCAACATTTTTCTTTATCCTCGAAACCACAAGAACACGAACAGCTTGATTCATTGAAAGAAAAAGATAATTTATTGAAACAACAACTTGAAGTACTGCGGCAGGAACAAACTGAAATTTCAGTAACCCTGCGGAACCACGAGCAAAACAGTTTGCAAGCCGGAGAACTGAAACAGACCTTGGTACGGCAGACCGAAGTGATGGAACAATGGAGCAAGCTCGACGACCTGATCGGATCGCAAAGCGGCAATAAATTCAAAGAAATTGCTCAAGGGTATACTTTGGATATTCTCCTGAACTATGCCAACAAACAATTAAAGGAACTGACCTCGCGCTATCAGTTGCAACGTGTACCGGGAGAATTGGCGTTACAAATTATCGATCACGATATGTGTGACGAAATCCGCTCGGTATTCTCTCTTTCCGGCGGGGAATCGTTTTTGGTATCCCTCGCCCTTGCTCTCGGACTTTCCTCTTTCTCCTCACAAAACCACCACGAAGAAAACTTGTTCATCGACGAAGGTTTCGGAACTCTCGACACCGATACCCTGCAAGTGGTGATGGAAGCCCTTGAACGCCTTCGTTCGCAGGGAAGAAAAGTCGGAGTAATTTCCCATGTACACGAAATGGCAGAGCGCATCCCTGTCCAAATCCATGTCTATAAAGCCGGAAACGGGAAAAGTAAAGTCAAAATATTAAGCTGAAAAATATATTTCTTATCTTCGCAAAAGATATGACACGATATTTCATAGAATTAGCCTATAACGGTAACGGATACAATGGCTGGCAAATTCAGCCCGCCGCCCCGTCGGTACAGGGAGAGCTTAACCAGGCCCTAACGACCTTACTGCGTGAAAACACGAATGTGGTTGGCGCTGGTAGAACAGATACCGGGGTAAATGCCTCATTTTACGTAGCTCATTTTGACAGTCCGGCAGAAATTCAGGACACCGCGTATCTTGTTTACAAACTAAACCGACTGTTAGGGCGTAACATCGCCATATCCAAAATATATCCCGTTCCATCCGATTTACACGCCCGTTTCAGCGCCCTGTCAAGAACATATAAATATTTCATAGACAAGACAAAAGACCCATTCACCTATCCTTTTACTTTCCGTCCTCACCCGTTGCCTGATATTTCACGGATGAACGAAGCCTGCCGGGTACTTTTCGAGTATACCGATTTCACCAGTTTTTCCAAACTGCATACCGATACCAAAACAAACAATTGCCATATTATGCAGGCAGAATGGACAGAAAAAGGGAATCAGCTTATCTTTACGATAAAAGCCGACCGTTTTTTACGGAATATGGTACGGGCGATCGTCGGAACGATGCTTGAAATCGGGCAAGGCAAATTGGATTGCGAGGATTTAAGACAGATTATAGAATCGAAAAATCGATGTAGTGCCGGAACATCAGTACCCGGAAACGCCCTCTTTCTCTGCGACATAGAATACGATAAAAAACAAATACCTGAACCCGACCCAAAATGAAAAAACTATCCATATTTATTATCGCCTTGCTGTCCGTGTTCAACAGTTTGGCATTTCCCCTTTCCAAAGAAGCCGAAATCAGCATTTTAACCTGTTCACCGGGAACACAACTATACTCGCTGTTCGGGCATACGGCAATCCGTGTTTCCGATCCATCCCAGCGTTTTGACTATGTATTCAATTTCGGAACTTTCGATTTTGAAACTCAGGGATTTTACTTAAAATATGCTCAGGGGCTACTCCTTTACCAATTGGCCATCACTTCGTATCCTCATTTCTTATCCAGCTATCAGGAAGAAAATAGGTCGGTCTATTCTCAAACCTTGAAACTGGATTCGCTGGAAAAACAAACCTTATTCAATTTATTGCTTGAAAACTATCGACCGGAAAACCGTTCTTATTTATATAACTTTCTATTTGACAATTGTACCACCCGCAGCCGCGATATTGTTCAGAAAAGCCTGCCCTTACCTATAAACTGGCATCTGGCAAACACAGACAAAAACTTTTGGAACCTGCTCGATGAATACCTTCGGGTGTCTCCGTGGGTAAAATGGGGAATACACACCATATTAGGACAGCCCGGAACCCGGAAAGCCACCACTTTTGAATACATGTTCCTTCCCGATTACCTGATGTACAGCTTAGATTCCGCCACTTATAACGGGAAACCGCTTGTCGAAAAAACAGAAATCCTCTATCAGGCTCCTCCTCTCCGGGTCAACACCCCGTGGTATCTTAGTCCCTGGTTTATATTCAGCTTAGGGGTTTTACTGCTTATTCTATTGCTGCAAAACCAAAAAAACCTGATGCTTTTAAATACGGTTAGCTGCCTTTTCTTTCTTTTTACCGGAATCGTGGGAGTTTTGATCGTCTTCCTCGGTTTTTTCACAGAACACCCTATAACCGCTCCCAACTGGAATATTCTATGGGCAAACCCGTTAAACCTGATCGTCGTGTGTTTTATCTTTTTCCGGCAGTTACCCCGTATCGTTCGGGGCTATCTCACCCTGTACATTCTGTTGCTTACTATTGCAATTCCTGTATGGTTTCTGGCACAACCCGCCGTACCCTTAGCCTCGCTCCCATTCATCCTTATGATGATATACCTCTGTTTCAGACAAAAACAAAAACAGAAAAGAATTTCCCCTCCTATACGGAAATAAATTCTAAATAAAATAAACAAAAAAAAGCACCTAAAACCTTGCACTATTAAAGAAAACCCTTACATTTGCACTCGCAATCAAATAATGGTGCCATAGCTCAGTCGGTAGAGCAAAGGACTGAAAATCCTTGTGTCCCTGGTTCGATTCCCGGTGGCACCACGTTAAAAAAATCAAAGAACGTCGTAAATGAATAATTTACGACGTTTTTTGTTTGTCTTCGGTTAAATATAAGTAAAACTTTATTTATCAGGGTACATAAAAACAAAGGTACTTCTGTTACAGTTTCACTTAATTTTTTAAGAGTCTGATTACGACAATATCTTAAATGAGTTTGTCTGATTTATAATAACTGAATCTTAAACTTTGAAAAGTAATATAACATTTACAGTTATTATACGTTATATTTGCAACGTTCTTAAAGATAAGAAAGGAGAAAACCCTGACAAAGTTGCAGCTCTGTCAGGGCAAATCTAAGGTGTTACGAGAGATTAACCCTCGGGTGGAAATGGATCATTACCATAGCTATGCTTTTCACGGATACGACCATTTAATCCGTGAATTGCAACTTCTTGACCATTATTAATAGCAATTTCACGAGCACGCTCAAATGCTTCCTGTTGTGTCCTGAAATTACCAGAACTACGTTGAGCTTTCTCTTGTTTTACTTGCCACTGGTTTCCGTTGTGAACTACGTGGATGTTCTTTCCCATATTTACCTCCTTTCTGTCTTTAAGTGGCAACATATTTCAAGTTGCCGTAATACAAAAAATAATCTCATTCTTATTTCCAATACATCATCATATGGTTAATATTAAAAAACAAAGTTAACACAAAACAACATAATAAACAAATAAATATTTATTCATTAAAACAAACATTATTATATTTATATGATTTTACATGAAACATTAGATGGTTTACATCTTAAAATGTACCTTTGCCATAAATAATCCTTGCGTTATAAATAATACCCATGGGTTAATATTGTTGTGATTTGCTTTCAAAATCGTATTATATAGTATACGAGATGAATGAATTATGTATACGTCTATATAATAAGAAGCAAATTTGAATCAAGAGTATCGTTTAAAAGCAACCGCCATAAAGGCGGTTTCTTATTTTTTAAAAAAGCTCCAATTGTTGACCGGGGGTTGAAGGCAGGACTTCTTTTTGTGCGTAGAATATTTCAATATTGCTAAACTGTTTATCTGTGATACATAAAATCCCAACATGCCCCCGGGAGGGTAAAAGATTTTTTACCCTCTTTATATGGACTTCAGCATTTTCCCGACTGGCACAATGGCGAACGTAAATGGAAAACTGAAACATGGTAAAGCCATCCATTAACAAGCCCTTACGAAAATCAGAGGACATTTTTCGCTCTTTTTTCGTTTCTGTTGGCAAATCAAAAAACACCAAAACCCACATGATGCGATATTCGCTAAACCGATCCATTAAGATTTTTCAGGATACACAATTTTCCGTAATTCTCCGCTAAAACATTTATATAGTGAGGCTGTGGTCTGCCCCACAGCTACCATTAAAGGACTACGTTCTCTGTTTATCATCACTTCTATAACGGGTATCGTGAGTAATTGACTTTTTATTTCTTTCGTCAATTCAGAACAATCCACTCCACTATCCACAATCTTCACAACCAATTCATCTACATACGGACGATAGGGCTCCATAATATCGTCGGCCAAACAATAAGCGTTATATCGATTATGGTGATGAATCCCTAAAGTGGGAAGCAGTCCGCTAATCACTAATGAACGAGCGACCACCGCACGCAAAACAGCATAGCCGTAATTCAATAGATTATTAGGTGGAACTCCTCCCCGGTCGCGGGTAAAATCCGGTATTTCTGGGAAAAGATTACGCCAGTAATAGGCGGCAGCCCGCGCTTCTAAATTATCCGGATCACCACTTTTCACCTCCTTCACCCAAACCCGCATATTTTTTACGATTGTCCCCCGGGTGCTTCCAAGAACCGATGCCTGATTATTGATTTTATACTGAACTGTCTGCTGCCAAAGCTGTTTCTGTAATGGTAATGAAATATTTAACTGGCAACGGAAACGTTCATTCTGCGTAGTATTTCCACAAAGTGGTAACATCAACCCCACCGGCATGCGATTATCTCCACAGGTAATCAGGGCACAATTGTTTTCTAACAATTTTTCAATGACACCCTGCGTCAAGGTTATCTGCTTATGGTCGAGAACCATCACTCCAATATCTTCTATAGGAATGGTACGGACTGCATCCTGCTTAAAGGAGTCCGGCAAATCACTCTTTTCTACCTCCGGAAGTTTTATGACCAATTGTTCATTCCGAAGTGAAAGATAAGTGGGATTACCGAAATAAAGTGTTTTTTTAATCATAATTCTCCGATGACCAATTCAACATCCATGCACAATTATTGAACACATTCCACAATATGCCCTAAACGATCTACCTTCAATTTCCAACAAACTTCTTTTATCATTTCCCCTTCTATGGCTCTTTCCATCTTATTTAAAGGTGAAAATTCATATTTATTTACGATTGGATTAGCCACAGCCGCCTGAACAAAAAAAGCAGAGTTACCCGTACAACTAACCATCTTATATATCCTACCTGTTTGCTCTTCGGTTAAATTTTTCCAATTGAATTCCTGAAAATTCTCCCGTTCCTCGATGGTCGGCACGTAAACCAGATCGTTGGGTGACAGACAGAATAAAAGAGGAGTTGAATTTTTCACATCCATTTCCGGCACAGGAAGTAACCCTTGTTTCTGCCTTTCAGCCACTTCGTTTAAAGGTACTGTCAAGTAAGTACGTTTACCATTCTCCGCCCGGTACAAAGCAAAAAACAAATTAGTTCCCTTATCAGCTTCAACAAATTTCCTGGATTTATTACCTGTTTCACCAACCTGAAATTTATTACCGATCGGCTCAAATATCCTGACCTTATAGATCGGTTTATGCCCTTTCCCCTTATTTAGCAAAGCTAAATTCTTGTTCATTTCCTCAAGCCCTTCAGGTGAAAAGGCTATATCGGACTGCCCTCCTTTTGCCTGCAAATGATTTAGGAGTATCTGCTGAATCCCGGTATCCGTTATCGTTTTTATCTCCTTTTCTGTGAAGGAAGCATCTAACGGTTTTCGTATCGCCGCATTTTCAGTATCCCAATAGTATATAGACACTTTAGAAATGTCTTTACCGTTGAATTTATTTTCACGGTCTTTGAAATATTTCGAAAAGAGTTTGGCATCCTCTTTGCCATATTGAGTTATCAGTTGTTTTACCTTTTCTTTTAACTCTTTATCGACCAACATCTTCCAATTTTCTAACGCCACACCGAGCCGTACCTCTTTTTGCCGCCGCAGCGCAACTTTTCCAAAAACAGATGCCTTGTGTAACGACTTCCTTATAGCCCAACTATCGCCCTGTTCCTGTTTTTTCATCACTTTCTTTCCCTGATCGTACGCCTGATAATAATTCGTCGTTTTATTAATGATCCTTACATTCTTTTTGAAACTTACAATCACACCTTTCAATGCTTCATAAGTATCCTGTGTAAAAGTTTCCCAGGGTTTCCTGAACAACCAGGAATAGTTTCCATTAGCATCGGGCTTCGATTTTTCGCATAATAGATGTTTTAAATCGTAACGGGACACCCGGGCATCTTTTAAAGCCGATTCATTGCTTAAATAATTTATGTGATTCCGGGTGGCACACGCTATCACAAGGGCATCCATGGCATGATGCCTGTGATCTATCCTCTTTTTATTGAATCCTTTTTGAAGTTCTAAAGGCATTTGCACCTGAAAATGTCCGTTTTTCCACTCTCCGAATTTTGACGATTCAGTCATTTGGTTCAATCTGACAAAACGCGGCATAATGATTTTATTCCACACATCGTTCAATCCCCAATCTTTTTTCAACTGATCGGTAACTTTTCCCGAACAGGAAATCACGTTTTTAGATATAGACTCCTGTTCCTTCTCTTCCCGCACGATATTAGACAACAATGTTCTGACTTCCCTGCTAATATAACGGGTGTCGTTCAACTGGCGCCGGATAAACGAATCGGGAATATCATCCAGCAACAGTTTTTTCATTTTCTCTCTGCTTTGAGAATAATTCTTTTTAACAAATTGCTCATATTCACTAACCGTAAAGACTCTCAGCTTCTTTCCAAAATTCGACTGAACGATCTCCCCTTCATGTTCCCGGATAAACTCATAACCCAAAGCATTATCTTTGAGCTTATTTATTTCCGATTCACAAATCACTTTATTACTTAGCGAGTTATCAAAATAACGGGATTGTGGAATCACATGCTCAATCTCATAAGCGGGAGTAAAAAGTTTGCTCAAAGGAATGATCTCGCCTGTATAGGGAGAACGGTATTTTTGTTCCAGCCACAGTTTATACCGGACTAATTCGGACGGAGTGGGCTGATTCTTTTTGGATATTTTTGCAATATCGTCCGGCAGTTCAGTTTCAGAAATCAACGCTCCTTCTTCATAGATCTTCAAAATATCCAGCTGGCTGGGTGAATAAGGACGAACATTCTCTATTGCCGGATCATTCTGTAACTCCATCAACAAAGCCTTAAGCCGCAAATTCGTATCTTCATTTGCAATAATCTGCCTGGTCATTCGCGCCCGCTTTTCGGCTGAATTCTTCACCTCCCTGCCTAACTCCACATGAATTTCGGCAAAATCACCATATTGCTGCCATATATCTTTCACCGTCCGCAAGGCTTCCGTTAGCACCTGCTCCACAATAGGATTCCGTAAAGAATATTGCTTAAATTCGGTATTTAAATAATGTTCAATGTCCTGTGGCGTTTTCCAATGTTTTATTTCTCCGGTCTCTGCGTGGCGATCATATACAATGTAGCTGGCCAACCATACCGGTAAACCTTTAAAAGAAGAAATATCCGTTAAATGAATGGCCTTTTCACGTACCCGATCCCGAATATTTTCATCATATTCCCCTGTAAGCAGTTTCTCTATACGCTGCAACGTCTGCGGGTCTATTACTTCCCTACTCCAATATTTTCCCATACGCATCAAGGGCAATAGTTTTTTGATCGCCTTTTCGGAATAGCTTCCATATTCATTTTTAAAAGGTGGGAATTTTCGGAATATGTCGACAAAAGCCTCATTCAATCCATGCTTCGAACCAAAAGATTTCAGGGCCTGAGTGAGTTCTCCGAGATCATGAACAGAATACAGGATATGCCAAAGCGACATTTCATTTTCCTTGGTCAGGAAATCAACGAGGATATTACACTTTCCCAAACGTTCCAATATCAGGGCACGAGTTTCATTACAAGGATAGTTCTTGTCTTCTACATAATTCCAACGATAAAGTTCCGGTTTCTTTTTAACCAAATATTTCAATAGCACTTTTTGGCTGATCTCTTTACGCGTATATAGCCAATCAAACAATTCCACAAATGCGTCTTCAGTCGATAAAAATTCAGAAGTCACATCCACATCTGTCCGCAATTTTCCATCCACTTCTTTTTCCCGCTGATATATTCTCAAATCCTGAATAAATTGCCACAAACGGTATTCCTGAAACAACGGATTGGATTTCGCGATACATTTTAAAGGAACAATTTGTTTTTGACCGTCTTTTACAAAAGTCCGGTATTCAAACCGACAATTGCTAACCAAAGACTTTTTACTTTTCAAAGGCCGTTGGAAAAATAATATATCTTTCAGAATAAGCTGTGCCAGAGTGCCATTTGCTAAATTCAAACGACGATTTTCATTTTGCGGATACAGTTCCTCAATGCAAGCTTTATAGATATTTTTATCCTGAAATTCCGGATGAAATCCGGCTTGCTTTTGCAAAATTTTAAATAACTCCTTCTTATAGAATTTCCGTTCTATCGTCCGGATCAGCTTTCCTTTAATTTTTTGTTCCGGGCTTTGTAATAAAGTGTCGTATATATAGCAACCAACGGTTTTCCGGCTTTTTTCTATATTGTTTTCCGTTCTTTTCTTCAATAGCATCCAATCCCCTTCCGCAGGAGCTCTGAACGACCGCTTCTCGTTCCCTTCTTTATCCTTTTTCGGTGTTCCGTCCGGATTCAATTCCGTTGTTACGATAAATTCCTTCATTTTTCCGGTCCAGTCCAACAGAGGCACTTTACTCGAACGGCGGTATACCCAGCCATTTTCCAAAATGATGTTATACCAAATGTCTTCTTTTCCTTTTTGCGGCTCTTCTGCCTGTACCTCTACAACCTTTAATTCGCAATAGTCCACCATTTTATTCGATTCCTGTTCCTCGTCTTCTCCCCTGAGCTGATAATATCCCCGCTTTTGGTTAAAATTCAGGATAATCCATGCCAGCTCCTCTTTCGAAATAGGTTTTTCCAAAGCTTTCTTCCGCAAATAATAAATTGTCCAATCATAAGGAATTTTCTTACCACCAGCGACTAATTCCGGTTGTTCACGCACAAAATCGGATAACATTTCCTGAAAAGCATCTTCAAAAATGAACGTCCAATTTCCGGGGGCATCATTTTTCCAGCCAACCTTAGGCTCTATGCTGCTTTTAAATTTTGCAAATGTCCGGTGGTCGGCTTTGTCCCATCCGATAGAAGAATCGTAATGATCCGGTAAAAATCCCATCAAATGCAGAATCCGCAATAAACGTTCCCGTCGTAACAAATGCCTCTCCCGCAAACGCCTCACACTACGAAAAGCCGTCCTTTCTGCTGTCTGCGAAACTGAATTGCCTACTGAGAAATTTCCTAATATATCCTGACTCATCGGAATAATCCGGCTTCCTATTCCTTCAATTTTCTTTAATTGGTCATTTTCATCTTTTGAAACAACACTCCATCCAATACTATTGGTACCAAGATCTAAACCTAATACACGCTTCATATCTATTTTAATTATAATAACACCTTTTAAAAATAAAAGTAAATATTTTATTATGCAATAAATTATAGATAAAATTCAAATTATTATACTTTAATACAAATGACATTACATTTTTATTGAAAATAATTTGTATATATGAAAAATTATGGTGTAATTTGTAATTACGATTTTGAAGCAAATCACAATAAGGATTATTCCGTTGTGAAAACATTTAAAGCGGGCAAAGGTTTCCTCTGCTCGCTTTCTTATTGTGGTTACCTTTCTAAAAAGGTAAATTACTTTTTAGAAAAAGCCACGGTATTTCTATGGTAAACTGCTCTTTTAACTTTTGGACAAGGTTTTGAAAAGGGTAACGCAGGAAGGAATTTCTTCGGTGTAATGGGTTACGTAAATTAATGTTTTACCGGAACGGAGGCAGAACGCCTCTATCACCTGCCTGGCTAATTTCTTTTTTCCGGCATCCAATCCGTGTAAAGGCTCATCCAGAATCAACAATTCCGGATTTTTAACGAAGGCACGTGCCAGTAGAATCAAACGCTGCTCCCCGTAAGATATTTTGACAAAAGAACGATCGGCAAGATGGTCTACGTGAAACACTTCCAGCCATTGACGGGCTGTAACACGTTGCTCCTCCGAACACTTACGGAACAACCCGATTGAATCAAAAAAGCCGGAAGCAACCACATCGATACAGGGAATATCCTGCAAATAATAGGTATGCATATCCGGCGAAAGGTAACCGATCCGTTTTTTAATATCCCATATACTTTCTCCCGTTCCCCGGCGACGATCGAAAAGGGTTAGCTTATTAGCATACGACTGGGGATTATCTCCGCATACCAGGCTCAGTAAGGTGGATTTTCCACTACCGTTTTCTCCCAGCAACGCCCACTTCTCCCCGCTTTTCACCACCCAATCGATATTCTTCAATATCGTACGGTTTCCATACTTGATGGTGACAGCTTCCATTCTGACCGTTTCTGCATATTCTGTACATTTATCGTCGTCCGCAGGCAAAACCGGAGTTTGTCCCTCCTGTTCCGGGAATAACCGATGAATCAGGCAGGAATCCTTCAGAAATTCCTCCCGGCTCCGCACAGGTAAACATAGCCTATCCAATACGGGCAGGACATGCCCTGTCCATTCCGGGACATCTCCGAGATTCGACAATATCAAAATGGTTTGCAAACCGTTTAAAACAGACATTTGCTGCAACATCCGGCTGAGGGAATCGCGGGACACGGCATCCAATCCGATAAAAGGATTATCCAATATCAACACTTTCGGCTCTGCCAATAATGTGCGGGTAATTAAAAACTTCCTTAATTCCCCGCTGGATAAAGAAATAATCCTTTTATGAAGCAATTCATCGATATGAAAAAGCTTAGTATAATCAGCAATCTTTTCCGTTGGAAATTCTTGCAACAGGGTACCTGCCAACGGAGCATCCTCGGAATCGGAGGAATTCCAGCGTTGCTGATAATACATATTCCGACAATCTGTCAATGAATATATATCCCGGAAAGCCATCGACCTGATAGCCCGATAGGCCTCCACTTCCTCCCCGCAGGAAATACGCACCTGTCCTTCTTTTAAAACAATCTTTCCTTGCAGAATATCCGTAAGTAAAGTTTTTCCCGCTCCATTAGGCCCAACCACAGCCCAATTCTCGCCTTCATTTATTTTCCAGCAAACAGGTTCCGTAAACTGAAATTCTTTAAAACGGGGAACTGCCCGGTCTATTTCGATTTGAAACATTTTATCTTCCTGATTAGTAAACGTGCAAAGATATAAATAAGCACCTGAAAACAGAACAAGGAAAATGAAAAGTAGAATGAGTAATAAATAATAATTATTTTTCTTACATTTACAGAACTACTTCTAAAGGCTACGGATATGGATAAGTACACCACAAATGAGGCCGAAAGCGAACAACTCCCTAATCTACTGGGGCTCACCAACAGGGAAGAAATAGCAGAAGCAGAATTTGAAGGGTTTCTGACAGCAGAGATTGTGTTCACCGAACATTTGGACACCCATACCCGATTCAATTGCAAATACATTAAAGAAATTCACAAGCTGGCCTTAGGGCATTTATACGCTTTTGCAGGTAAATACCGTACCGTAAACATGTCTAAAAACGGATTCCTGTTCCCCACCGCCCGTTTTATCCCGGAAAGCATGCAGCTATTTGAAAATGAAGTATTGACAAAATTACCCGATGAATATCCCGACAAACATTCTTTAGTCAGGGATGTTGCCAAAGTACACGGGGAATTACTTTTTATTCATCCTTTCCGTGAAGGGAATGGACGGACTGCCCGCATATTGGCCAATCTAATGGTCAGAAAACAGGGATATGAAGGGTTGAGATTCAATAAAATTAATTTCAGGGAATATATAATAGCAGTACAACGGGTGAGTGAGAAAAATTATCTCCCCATGGAAAGAATTATCGATAGTCTTTTCTGAGTTTTTCATTCACCCGGTCATAAATGGACTGGATTTTTGTATCCGGTAAAAAAATACCTTCGATACGAAAAGAGGCGATAGTAGATTCGAGAATATTTTTACGCTCGACCGGGCGAACAGGAATAATCTGTACTGTATTTTTGATTGTTCTTTTCATGTTACAAATATACAAATTTTATCTTCAAAATCAGCATTTTTTCGCGAGAAAAATCGTTCAAAAAGCAGAAAAAATCTCCTCCCGGAAACAGAAAAAAGGTATTGCATTTTTTGATATAAATCAAGCCAGCAATGCAAGATTCCATCTATTTTTGCGAGAAAATAAAAAATGTTCATCAAACGCCAACAAGTTCTTCGGAAACAATTGTTTAACCTGGCAGCTCCTATTTTTATAGAGACCCTGCTTGTTATTCTTTTAGGCACAACCGATATTATCATGCTCAGCCGCCATTCAGACGAAACAGTAGCGGCTGTGGGCGTGGTGAATCAATTGCTGAACATGATTTTCATCGTTTTCGGGGTGACCACTTTAGGAACATCCGTTCTTTGTTCACAATATCTTGGAGCCAAACAACACACCAATGTTCTCCAGACGATAGGCGTATCCTTGCTATTCAATGCCGTGATCGGAATAATCACCAGTGCTTTTTTGTTTTTCTTCGGCAGGCAATTGCTTCAAATGATGGATCTTGCCCCGGAATTGATCGGAGAAGGATTGTCGTACATGCGAATAGTGGGAGGTTGCGCATTTTTACAGGCAGTAGCACTAACCTTGTCGGCCATTTTACGAAGTCATAACATGGCCTATTATCCCATGCGGGTAACTTTATTAATGAACATTTTAAATATCATCGGTAACTACACCCTGATATTCGGCAAATTCGGCATGCCGGCTTTGGGAGTGGAAGGTGCAGCCATTTCTACCTCAACATGCCGTTTAATTGCAATGCTCTTATTAGCTTATTTACTGTTCCGTAAAGTCACGCCACGTATACCGTTATCGTTGTTTCGTCCTTTCCCGATAGACAAACTGAGAAATTTACTATATATCGGGCTGCCCGCAGCCGGAGAACAGATTTCATATAGCCTTTCACAAGTGGTTGTGACCTACTTTACGATTCTGGTAAGCACAGCCGCCCTCACCGCCCGCACCTATGCCATGAACATCGTGATGTTCACCTATGTATTTGCAATAGCCATCGGGCAGGGAGGTGCCATCTGCATCGGTCATTTAGTGGGAGCCGATAAAACTCATGCCGCTTACGTCCTGCAACGCTACTGCATGAAAATTTCTGTGCTGATTTCTTTAATCATGGCGGTTATCACCGCAGGACTCGGTAAATTTATTTTTAGTTTCCTGACAAACAACCCGGAGGTCGTCCATTTAGGTATAATCATTCTTTGTGTGGACATACTTCTTGAAGTGGGCAGGGCGGTCAATATCCTTTCGGTAAACGTTCTGAATGCCGTAGGCGATGTAACCTACCCTTTCATTACAGGAGTGATCGTGATGTGGGGTGTGGCCACTTATCTCAGTTACGTTTTTGGAATTCAGTTAGGCTGGGGATTAGCCGGGATGTGGTTCGCCTTTCTACTCGATGAAAACATCCGGGCCGTGATTTTTGTCCGTCGCTGGAATAGCCGCAAATGGATCGGAAAAACCTTCACAAAGGTAAAACCCCTATCCTCTTCGGAAGATACATTGAAAGCAGCTTAACCCTTAGCCTCCCGCCCTAACCCTGCTTAAAGTTTCAGGGGTCATACCCAGATAAGAGGCGATATAGTTCAGGGGGGCACGTTTCACGATCTCGGGATGCTGGGAAAGTAAACGGTTATACCTTTCATGTGCCGTTTCAAAACGTGAAGCGTCTGCCTTTTGCTGCGAAATAATCAGGCAATTCTCAAGTATACCGGAATAAAGATAATGTATTTCCTGCCTTTCCCGGATAAGCTGCATCAGAGCATCATGAGGAAGCGCATAAATCACGGATTCTTCCAATACCTCCACCTGCAAATAGCTGGGAATTTGCCTGAAAAAACTTTCCAAACAGAGAAAAACACCGTTTTCATAAGTGAAATGTTCCGTCAAATCCCGGTTTCCTTTGGTGTAAAACTGTCTCACCATTCCCTGTTCCACAAAACCGATGTATTTGCACACCTGCCTTTCATGAAGAAAATAATCTCCTTTTTCCAAATGAAAACGCATCAGTATATCAGACAATTTTTGTCTTCCTACCTCACTCACCGGATAAATCTTTCCAATCAGCCTATCGATAATTTCACGTTCTTTTCCCATAGGTAACAGATTATTACGCAGTCAAATCTATTGTCTGCTATTATCTTCTATGATACGGTCAAAATTAAATAAATCCCAAAACAAAAGAAACAATTCTCCGAAGTATGCGTCATCGACAAGATAAATAACAATATTTAAATACGTTTAACCGATAAATAACAGTTATCTCTTAGCAGTAGCCGGATATTTTATACTAAAGACAGGAAAAATCCACAGAGCTTTCTGAAATGTATATATCCAGTCCTCCTACTCTTTCACAACATCCTAAAATTCAAACAAATAGATATATAAAACCCGCTATTCAGAAGAAACGAGCCAAGCTATTTTTTCACAAATAATTATTATAAATTATAGAGCAGGGATTTCAATTTTAATTAATTTTGACTCTAACATTCTATAAAATTAAATCAGAAATATGAAACGCTTCCTGCTATTAGGTATTGCTTGCTGTTTGGTATTAGAATTATTCGCACAAACAGCAAAAGAAGAGATTTCTGCCGACATCCGCCGTTCGGCCAGTAATTATTATGCTTATCCCACACCGACAGGTACACTGACCGCACCGCCCAAAGGATATAAACCATTCTACCTGAGCCATTACGCCCGTCATGGTTCCCGTTTTTTGATTAACTCAAACGATTATGAAAAACCATTGAGCCTTATGCGTGAAGCAGACCAATACGGCGTGCTTACCCCATTGGGAAAACAGGTTTTAAATGTTCTCGACAGCATGGCCGGAATGGCAAAGCAAAGATATGGGGAACTCACTCCGCTGGGAGCCCGCCAGCACAGAGGCATTGCCGAGAGAATGTATAAAAATTATCCTGAAGTATTTCAGGGGGAAGCAGAAATAGACGCACGTTCCTCTGTTGTCATTCGTTGCATCCTTTCCATGACTTCGGAATGCCTGAAATTACAATCCTTGAATCCGAAACTGAAATTTAAGAACGATGCCAGTTCCCACGACATGTATTACATAGGCAGTTCGAGCGATGAAGAATTCAGGAAACTCCGTAAATCGGATGAACTCGTTTCAGCCAATAATAAATTCCAAAAGGCACACCTTCATCCGGAACGTTTAATGAACGCCCTTTTCAACAACCGGGATTACGTGAAATGGAAAATAGACGAAAATAAGCTGATGACAGACTTATTTAAGTTGGCAGGCAATATGCAAAGCCATGATACAGACTTAGAGCTTTATTCCATTTTTACGGAAGACGAATGTTATGATTTGTGGTTAGCCGACAACTACGACTGGTATTTAAATTACGGGCCTTCTCCCCTGAATAAAGGCAGGATTCCTTATTCGGAAGCAGACCTGCTGAAGAATATATTGAACACAGCAGATACCTGTATCACGAAAAAAGAGAATAGTGCCACTCTCCGTTTCGGACATGAAGTTTGTTTAATGCCTTTTGCCTGTCTACTGGAATTGGGGGATTGCGGTTACCAGACGAAAGATGCGGATAAAGTTGCTGAAGTATGGCGGAACTATCGGATATTCCCGATGGCAAGTAATGTTCAGTTTGTTTTCTTCCGCAAAAAAGGAAGTGATGATATTTTGGTGAAAGTGATGCTGAACGAGCACGAAATGACACTTCCCGTTAAAAGCGATATTGCTCCCTATTACCATTGGAAAGATGTCGAAACCTATTACAGGAATAAACTGGCGGCGTTCTAAAGACTGTGCGTTCTATCGCTAAAGGAAACAGGAGGAGATAAAATGAAATATATCTCCTCCTGTTTTTATATCTCCTTACCCACCCGATAAAATCAGGCTTACCGGAAATCCATGATTCATTTTTTTAATTAAACCTAAAAAAACTGGGGGACTATTCCCTTTCGGAAATAATCCCCTCCAAACTAAAAATCAATGGTGATCAATCTTATTTTCTATTTTTAAAGCAAAACATTTCAATAAGGAACGCGAGTAATAATCCAACACCTCCGCATAAAAGCACCGATCCACCGTAAATAACATCCTGAATTTCTCTCATTCTCCAACCTATATCCCCGGAAAGACCAAGTGTCCTATCGGTAATGGTGATTCCCAAAATCAAACCGACTCCCAAACCCAACATCAGGCATCCGCCCCTTAATCCCCAAAATGAATACGATCTATTAAATGAAAGATCGATCTTTCCTTCTATTTGTCCAAAAGTTTTTCCCTCTGCCAATTTTTCAATAATAGCAATCCGTTCTTTCCGGCGGGCAAATAGTTCAAATAAGCCATAAATAGTAGCACAAATCATGCCAACAATAAAAGGAGCAATAATATAACCCATAATTCAAAGTGTTAAAGTGAATAATTGTTTTGTTTTGCCCATTTGACGCATAAAGCAAAAGCAGGTTACAACTTTGGGAAAAAAAATAATTTTTCGTTCTATTTTTTAATGTTCCTATTATTGGTAGACCCAAGCAACCACCTCCGAAATTCCAGATAATCACGACTGCCAACATTTAAATCATCACTTTGCAAACCATCTGTGCTTTCCCGCCACAATATAAAAATATAACAAAATCGGTGCCATTTCAAAGTTACCAGATTTTAAAATTTTTCCTATTATCCGGTAGTATCCATAGCTTTGATGCACGGATAAAATAGCATTTCCTGTCCGAAAAGAAGAATCCGTTTAAGATGAATTCCATTTTCTCCCACGCAATCTCTGTTTAGTGGAAAAACGCATTTTTTAGACTCCGTTTTCATTGCCCCGCTTATTCATGAATCCACAATCGTTTAATATTCAATTTCTTAATTTGATACTACTTTTAAATATATATATATCTGTATTTTTTTAACAAAAAAGTGTAACCGAAATACGTAACTTGCGTCCAATAGGCAACATGAAAACACAGGACGAGCTATATATTAGACGGATACAAAATGGCGATACGGAATGTTTCGGTCATATCGTAGAACATTATAGTAAACCTGTCTTTTTATTAATCTGCGGAATCATCCGTAATCAGGAAGATGCGGAGGAATTGACACAGGATGTTTTTCTGAAAATATACCGGACCTTAAAAAACTTTCAGGGAAACAGTCTTTTTTCCACCTGGCTATATCGTGTCGCTTATAACACAGCCATTTCATATACCCGCAAAAAGAAACAGGAATTTCTTTACATAGAAGAGCAAACTATGAACAACATTTCCGACCGGGATGTGGACGAAGCTTTTGAAAATACGGTCACTGAAGAAAATTTACAGGCACTACACCGGGCGATAGATAAACTATCCCCGGACGAACGGGGAATCATCACCCTGTTCTATATGGAAGAAAAAACAATCGAGGATATTGCTGAAGTCACAGCACTTTCAAGCAGTAACGTAAAAGTAAAACTGCACCGCATCCGAAAAAAACTTTATCTGATGCTAAACAGTAACTGATATAATTTAGTATAATTGCAGAAAGATAAAAACTATGGCAGATAAAATATATACGGATAAAGCCCTAAAACAGCTATTTAAGCAGCTACCGGAAGAACAATTACCACCGGGATTAAATTCCGGCATTCTACAACACATAGAAAAGGCCAATGAAACGCGCCGCCGTAGAAACGTATGGGGAGTTTGGACTGCCGTATCCCTCGCCTCTGTTGCTATGATCTTCCTGCTTATCGGAATCTTCCGGCACTTGTCGATTGATATGTTGAAAATATTCAGGGACATATTCCCCGTACCGACGGAATCTGCCGGCCACACCCTGACTTTGGCTATCATTGTCGGTGGGGCAGCTCTTTTATTACTATTTATCGACAATCGGGTCAGGAAATTCTTTCTACGCTAACCGCTTTACGCCGTTGGCCATTTCTGCCGGGATCAATATTCCCGGATCATTGTTTCAATGCCCTTTGCCTTTAATTGAGCCGCCGCCGCCGCCGCTTCCTCGCGGGTGTCGTAGATTCCCGTACAATAACGCACAATACCGTCTTTCACTTTTTCGGTAAATACCACTTTAAACTGATCGATTAAAGCAGGGACATTCCTGAATACGCCTAACTGCAGGGTAAAGAATTTGCCCTCTACGCTTTTCAAATCCCGCAACTGAGTCTTACCGATATTAACGGTCTGCTTTTCTTCTACGGCTATCGCTTTTCGATTGGGATTATGCAAAGAATTAGGGCCGGGCTTGTAATTTGTCCGCAATACTTTAAATTCGATACGCCTGTTCAATTGCAAAGCATCTTCTCTTTGAGCTCCCCGCAAGCGGTTCACAAATCGTTCGTTCAGAACATCCCCCACTTTCAGGAAAGGGTATGCCTTCGCATCTTTTTCATTAATCTGCCGGGGCTGTGTTTCTCCATATCCTTTAGCCTCCAGCCTGTCCCAGTATACTCCCTTTTCAATCAGGTAATCCACCACCGATTGTGCCCGGTTTTCCGACAAAACCATGTTGGCCTTGTCATTTCCCACCATATCCGTATGTGCCGACAACTCAATTGCAATGTTCGGATTATCTTTCAAAATAACCAACAACTCATTCAAATTCTCCTTAGCTTCCGGACGCAAATCCCATTTAGCCACATCAAAATAAATATTGGGAATAACGATCGGCTTTTCAATCGGCTGCATATCCACAGCCAATTCATACAGTCGGTCGGACTTTTCCCGGTAAGTCGATACGGTTCCCTTTCCTTTCAGGAACGCTGAATTTTCAGTAACAAAAACATATTCCCGGTCGGATACCACAGGCATAGAAGCCATTCCGACCGAATCGGTTTCCAGGTATACCACATCTCCATTATCAGAGGTCACCGTGACCTGTACTTTAGCGATCGGCAATTCGGTTATCGCATTACGGGCCAGCATCCTCACCTGTAACTGCTGGGGAATAAAACAAAAGCTATATATATTATCACTCCTGCCCGAACGGGATGAACTCAATAACCCTTCGTCCGTACCGGGTTTAAAAACAATCCCGAAATCATCGGCAAACGAATTGATCGGAGCAGGCAAATGCCTCAACTGTTCCTTTCCATCGATGTTCTCCACCCGGTAAAGGTCTAAACCTCCCATACCATAATGCCCATTGGAAGCAAAATACAAATCGCCGTTATCCCGCACATAAGGATACATTTCGTCCCCGGAAGTATTGATCGTTTCCCCGGCGTTCACGGGATCGCTCCATTTCCCTTCCCGGTTTTCCACATACCAAATATCTTTTCCTCCGAATCCTCCCGGCAACTGGTCGGTCACAAAATAAAGACGCTTCCCGTCAGGCGTCAACGCCGGATGTCCCACAGAAACAGAATCCCCGCATATTCCGGATTTCGACAGATTGATCCACCCAGCCTGTTTATCTCCGGAATCGTCCCGGCTATTTCCTTTGCTCACTTTATAAATCCTCGTTCCCCGGTTATACCCGTCGACAATTCTGGAAGAAGTGAAATAAAGAGTATTGCCATCGGCACTGAAACACAAAGCCCCCTCGTTCCGGGTGGAGTAAAGGGAATCTTTCACCAATTCCGGTTTCAGCCAACACGGCTCTTTGAATTTCTTCACACTGACATTCCCGTTCTTATCCACCGAACGGATTTCCTGCGTAAAATCGGTTATAAATATATGGCTATACCCGTCACCCGTCACCGGATCTATACGTCTTTTCTTTTTCTTGGCATCCCCGTTCCGGGTAGAGGTAAAATAAACGATGCAAGTATCTCCGGGATAATACACCGGACAAAAATCACAGTACCTTGAATTAAATTCTTTTTTCAGATCTACAATATATCTTCCCGGATTGACAAGGTCTTTTTGTAATAAATCCAAATGATAAAGCCCGTCTTTTCCTTTTCCGTCCTGAAACAATTCTTCATAACGGTTATATTGTTCCCGCGCAGCTTCAAATTCTCCCCGCATGGCACTCATTCCGGCCATTTTCAGATAAGCTTCCGGCAGTTCCTCATTCGCCCGCCTGGCTTTATTGTACCAATTATAGGCTTCTTTCAGGTTTCCCGTATTCTCATGGCACAACCCCGCATGCATAGCCGCATTGGCCTGATACTCTTTCGGCTTTGCCTTATTATAGGATTTCTCATACTTAGACGAAGCTTTATAATATCTTCCGGTAGCATAAATCTGATTTCCCCGTTTCATGTAATAACGTGCAGAACAGGAAGACAGAAACACGGCAACCAAAACACAAAAGCACAGACGCAAATTCATAAACTATATTTTGACAAAATTACAGGGCAGCTAACAGTAAGTCAATATCCCTGGAAATCAAGCCGAATTTATCGGCAATAACATTTTTGGTCAATATCCCATTGTAAATATACACCCCTTCCCTCAATCCGGCATTAAAACGGATGGCATTCGTAAATCCTCCCTGGCAGGCTACACTCTCGAGCAAAGGAATAAATATATTGCTATATGCGATAGAAGCCGTCCGTGCCACCCGTGAAAGCACATTAGGCACACAGTAATGGATCACTCCTTCATAGGTATACACCGGTTTTTCAAGTGTCGTAGGGCCGGATGTTTCTATACACCCTCCATGATCCACTGACATATCCACAATGACAGCCCCTTTTTTCATCAGCCTCACCTGTTCTTCGGTCACCACAATATTGGCCACATTATCGAAACAACGCATTGCCCCGATCACCACATCGGCAGAAGCCAAAGCTTTTTCCAACACAGGTTTATGGAATACGGAAGTAAACACCCTCTGTCCCAACACTTCATTCAAATGGCGCAAACGGGTCAGCGAATGGTCGAAAACTTTCACCGTAGCTCCCAGCCCCAAAGCCGTGCGGGCGGCAAATTCACCCAAAGTTCCGGCTCCCAGAATAATGATTTCGGTGGGAGTAATTCCGCTCACACCTCCTAAAATAATGCCTTTTCCTCCCCGGGAATTATTCAAATATTCACTGGCGATCATGATGGCTGAATTTCCGGCGATTTCGCTCATAATACGTACAACAGGGAAAAAACCGTCGGAATCTTTCAGAATATCGAATCCAACGGCAGTCACCTTGCGCTGCATCATTTCGACAATAGCTTCTTTTCGCTGGTCCGCCAATTTCAAAGGCGATAAAATAATCTGACGGTCATGCATATAAGCCGTATCCGCCACCGACACGGAAGTCGCTTTCAGGACAATGTCCGCCGTGTACACTTCTTCCGGGGTTTCCACAATCAACGCCCCCGAATCACAATATTCCCGGTCGCTATACCGGGCAGCTTCCCCTGCTCCCCGCTGCACCAGCACCTCATGTCCCATAGCCACCAGCAATTGCACGGATTCCGGAGTCAGACAGATTCGATTTTCTCCTTTTTCCAATTCATTTGGAAGCCCTAATACAAGTTTCTTTTGTTTCCTATCCAGAAAAACTTCTTTTTCCTGATACATAAACCACCCTTTATTAATGGTAGTGCCCGACATTTTACCCGTATTTTCCATAATCTTCCAAATTATTAATAGCTCTTACAAGGATAAACTCAACTCCCGGCTTCCGTCCTCTTTCTCCGAAAAATAACAATTCACAATATCCTCCGGCAATAATTCCTCTATTTTTTCCGGCCATTCAATAAAGCAACGGTCACCACTGAAAAAATATTCCTCATAACCGAAATCCAGGGCTTCTGAAATATTATTTACGCGATAGAAATCAAAATGATATATAGCTTCATCGGTTTTTGTCCGGTATTCATTCACAATGGCAAAAGTCGGCGAACTCACATCATCCGTCACCCCCAAACAAGAGGCAACCGCTTTGACAAAAGTGGTTTTTCCCACCCCCATCGGTCCGTAAAGGGCAAATATCTTTTTATCGCCTACGAAATCCAGAAATTCAGAAGCGACATTGTTAATTTCTTCCAGATGATTGATCGTCCATTTCATACATTGCAATCGTTGAATATTTAACGTATATAGTATTTCTTAAAAAAATCCAGGTATTTTTCCACGGCCTGTTTCCCGATGACGGTCTCCAGGTTCACGTCGGTAATGACAAAATTAGTATAATCCGTATTCCGCAAAGGCCTGAACAATTTCCGGTTATTTACCACTGTCGTAAAATAACGCATAGCTTCATCCTTGTTCTTAAAACCGGAAACCACCATACAATCATGAGTGTCATCATATTTCATATTGTTTGTAGTGAGGCCTGCAAAATTAAACTCGGCAAACACTTCTTTCAGCTTAAAGGGATCGATTTGGTTGGAATAGAACAGCACAAACTTGTGGGCCACGTCCTTATTATAAACGAAATCCCCGTCTTCCACCCCGACTGCGCCTGCACTTTTCAGATAATTGTCTTCGTAAAAATTCAGATATTCATCCAGATAGCCATTCTCCAGCAAGGTTTTCTGATTACTTTCCGTAATCACAAAAGCCTGGTAGTTTATCCCTGCCAATTTATCAAAAATATCCTTATTCTTTAAAACGGAATTTAAGTAATCGAGTGCCTGTGCTTTATTTCCCACCCTACGCACAACAATAAACTCGTTCTCCGCATCGTAGTCCTCCTTCTGCATGGTAAATGCGGGCTCGGCATTGTGCAGGGCTTCGGCAATCCGTTTCGTATTCACCTGTCGGAACGGAACCATAAGCATAAAATTATGCCCCTCATTTTCAGCATAATTAAAAATATGGGCGGTCGTTCCTAATTTTCCGGTTATGATCTCACCTTCATTTTTATTATCGAAATATTGCTCCGTGAAGAAGTCCACATAATTGTCCACATCTTTCATCCGTTTCAATACAGCCAAATTTTCATCGGTGATGGCAAAAATACGGTATCCCTTATCTCCTATCGCTTTGAGCACGGCTTTATCGGTAGCGATCCGTTTCAGGTATTCTTCAGCCTCCTTATAGTCGGTGAATTTCCGGATTAGGAAAACACTTTTCTTATACCATAATTCCTCTTTTCCGATCTCATAATTTTTCCCCTCCACAGCTTCCGCAGCATTAATAAACGCCAGCCGGGCTTTCAGCCTCGTTTCCTGCATAAGGGAAAAATCTTCCGGCAATAAGAACACCACCGCATACTCTTTGTCTTTCTCCGCTTTATAAGCCAGTTCCCTCTCTTCTTCTCCATGGAGATTGCCTTTTTCATCGAACACCCAATTCCGGTTGGCCTTCAACGCCCGTGCCTGAGCCATTTCTGCCTCTGTATACATTGCCGGAGCATCCCCCACCGATAAAGAGGCCAATAAAGCATTGGTGACCTCCTGAATTTCTTTGCCCGGACGGGATACCACCACTTGGTTCAAAGCCTCCCTCGCCTCTGCCGCCGGAGCCGTATTGACCATACACATGGCTTTTAAAAACAACACGTTGGATTGCAGCTTATTTCCCGGATAACGTTTCAGAATATCGTTGCAAATAGCCAATGCTTCGGTATAATACACCTGCTCATACTTTGTATAAGCCTCCTCATACATCCGCTCTATGTCTTTCAACTCCCCGTCCACTTTCTTAAAATAGTCCGGATCCTGCAAACCTTTGGCAAAATCACTTTCCGGGAATTTTGCAATCAGTTCCGCCTTATATTTTTCGGCTTTTGCCGTCTGTCCCTGTTGGTTTGCTGCGGCATACGCCATATAATAAACCATAGGCAGGTCGTTCCCTGCGGTAAAACGTCCGATAAAAGCATCGAAACATTCCAAAGCCTTTTCGGGATCATTGAACTTATAAAGGTAAATCTCCCCTGCCTTATAATAAGCGTCTTCCACTTTCTTCTCGGCAACTTTCCGGGCATCTTCATCGATAGGGATATTTTTCAGATAATAATCCCGGCTTTTGACATCTGCTTTTTCTTCACTTTCTCCCGTTTCCCCGGTAATTTCTTCGGTCAGCTCCGTAAACTCTATCCTTGCCTTGTTCTGCCTTCTCCAATTGTCTTCCAGTTTCCGCCGTCCCCACTTCCGTTTAAAATCATTCTTTCCCAAAGCGATGGTCATCGGATTATAAAAATACCAGTCCCCCGTTCCGCTTTCCTGCGAATAACCACTTCCCCGGTTGATCATATTGTTGCGCTCATAGAAACTACGTTCCTCCTGTGCTTTCTTCTCCGCTTCCCGGGCAGCATTCTCTTCATCCTTAATCTTCTGTATTTTTTCGTCGATCAGGCGGATACGCTCGGTTTCGGGCAGGGAAGCCATACGCAACAGGCTGTCCTGTTCCTGAATCGTGCGTAAATTCACCACCAGGCTGGTCAGGTCTGTCACCAAAGCGCGCAGCTTTTCGTAATCTTCATACCTGGAATCCATCGCAAACAGGCAAGAATCGTAACAGGATTGAGCCATGATGTAATCCCGGTTTTTAAAATAATAATCTCCCAGCTTATAAAAAGAGAGAGCCTGCTGATTATCGTTTTCCACACTTGAGCGCACCGATTTCCAATACAGGTCGATCGCCTCCGGCTCATTCCCTTTCTTTTCCTCTATATTGCCCAGCGCATAATAAATCCGATCCTTAAAATCGACATTTTTAGGATCACGCAACATCTTGTTCAGCTTTTTCCCCACAGCTCCGTCCCCGGTTTGATAAGCCAACGCCATATTTATTTTGGCATTGAACACCATCTCATAATTAAAATTGAAACGGGCGGCTTTTTTCAGGGCATACATAGCCTGGGCATCCTGATTCTCCTTCAAATAAAGTTGCGATAACATAAAATTGTAGCGCGGTTTACGTTTCCAGCTTTTACAATTATCCACCAACTTTTCTCCCGCAGGAATCGCCTGGGCATATAGCCCCTGCCTCACATAAAAATCGGTTTGCGCCGCCGCCAGCATCTCTCTTTGCTCCCGGTTTAAATCCGCCCCCGCTAAACGGTTCATTTGCTTTTCGGCTTCCTCATAACGCCCCATTTCGGTCAGGCTGCGAAAAAGCCAAAGCGATACCTCCGTCATAATTTTATCGTCCTCGGCATATTGCCGCTGTATGAAACGGAAAGTATTATTTGCCATGGCATATTTCTTTTTATAGAAATAGGCCTTCCCCAACAAAAGATAGCATTTGTCCATTTGCTTGTTGAACTCTTTCTTTTTGCGGAAAGTCTGGTAATTTTTCGAATCTTTATTCTTCCTTCTTCTGGGCTTTACCGTAATAGAATGTTTATCGATGGCTTTCGCCGCTTTCTCAATGGCATAATCCATATCGGCACTGCAAGCATTCCGGGTTTGTTCGTTATTGGAAACAAAAACAGGCAAAAGGTTGGTATAATCCTCCTTATGCCTGTTCTCCATATTTTTCAATCCCGATTTAAATGCCTGATTCCCGTTAAAATAAACATTGTAACGGGTAGTCATCTGGTGATAATTGCGTGAAAAAAAATTGTTCTTCTTCACAGAACAACTACACAACATCACCATACAGGCCAATGATATGTAAAAAGCGTACTTCATTCCATACAACACGGCAGTATACCGTCATACCACTTCAAAATAAGCAGTAATAACGGTATATCCGTATTTCTTATTTTTTTGTAATTCTTACCCGTTTCGCCGTTTCGCCCTGCTCTTCCACGGCTTTTTCCACCTGCCGTGCCAGCTCCATAAAAGCAGCCCCGGTAATCGAGTCAGGATTCAAAGCCACGGGTTTCCCGCTATCCCCTCCGTCACAAATACTTTGCACCACAGGAATCTGCCCCAGCAGGCGCAATCCTTTCTCCTCCGCCAGTTTTTTAGCCCCCTCTTTACCGAATATATAATACTTGTTTTGCGGCAGTTCAGCCGGAGTAAACCATGCCATATTCTCGACCAAGCCGATCACCGGAACTTGTATACCCGGAGATTCGAACATATTGATTCCTTTCACAGCATCGGCCAAAGCCACCTGCTGAGGCGTACTCACCACAATAGCCCCACTCAGGGCGACGGTCTGCACCAAAGTCAGGTGTATATCGCTGGTTCCCGGCGGCAGGTCGATCAGCATATAGTCCAGTTCATCCCAATACCCCTGCTCCACCATTTGCTTCAAAGCGTTGGAAGCCATCGGACCGCGCCACACCGTAGCCGAAGCCGGATCGACAAAAAAACCGATAGATAGGAGCTTCACCCCGTATTGTTCCACCGGAACAATATATTGGTGGCCGTCCACTTCGGTCATATAAGGCTGGGCATCTTCACAACCGAACATTTTAGGCATGGACGGGCCGAAAATATCCGCATCCACCAACCCGACTTTATGCCCCATCGCCGCTAAAGCTACCGCCAAATTCGCAGCAACGGTCGATTTTCCCACTCCGCCTTTCCCGGAGGACACGGCAATAATATTTTTCACCTTCTCCAAAGAAAGCGGACGTTCCAAATCCTGCATAAATACAGTTTCAATTTCAACGGATTGGTAAGGGGTTTTCTCTTTCAACAGAGCCTCGCTCTTTTTCTGAACGGCACTGATAAACGGATCGTTCGATTTCTGAAACACCAGCCGAAAAAACACTTTATCTCCTTCCAGCCTGATATTTTGAACCATATCTAACGCCACTATATTTTTTGATGTACCGGGATACTTCACTTCCGACAAAATATCCCTGATTTCTTTCACTTGATCCTGCATCATGATTTTAGTCTTTTATTTAGAAATTTGAACAAAGATACAACTTTTCAAAAGGATTCTAAGTTAAATGCAATCTGAAAATTAATTTTCCTATACCCTTGTGTTATACTTCCGTAAACGGCTACGCAAAGCATCACAATCGGGACATACCTTTCGTACCAATTTCCAGAAATCTGCCGAATGGTTTTTCTCTACGGTGTGGCAAAGCTCATGCAAAATCACATAATCGATGATCTCGTCCGGCAGCTTCATTAATTTAATATTCAGGCTGATATTGTTATCGTGTGAACAACTGCCCCAATTCGACAAATTATTGCGGAAAGAAAGCCTTGCATATTTAAAACCATACTTTTCCGCATAAAACTTCACCCGTTTCGGCAAATATTGCTTGCTTTCCATAACATAGATTTCCAGCAGGAACTGCTGCACCGTTTTCTCGATCCGGCTGAAATCGGTGGTTTGAGGAATCGATAAGGTGATTACATTTCCCTCTATCCGGTAACCCGGCTTTTCTTCCCCGGTTGCCACAATCTTCAATACGTGCAGTTTCGTCTTCACTTCCGCGCCTATTCCCAGCCCCACCCCGGTGTCCTGCTCATAAACTTTCATCTTCGCAGAAGTTTGCCGGATCCATTCTTTTTTCTCCTGCAAAAAATTCTCCACTTGCCTCCGGCTCACACCGTAAGGCACATTCACCCATATTCCCCTCGCCGGAGCCATCCGGATCGACAGGAATTTGATATTTGCGCTTCTTCTTACTTTAATTTCACCTACACCGGCCAATTCTATCGTGTCCATTCCAATTGCATTTTACGGCAAAAAAATAGTCATTTTCAACCGACAAAAAAAGAGAATGTCCGTAAACATTCTCTCTCTTTTTATTTTAACAGTTTCGCTGCTTAGTTTTCTTTTACAGTCTCGCTGAGTTTTGTAAAAGCTCCGTCCACATTGATCAGCAGGTCTTTGAAAATGGCTTTATAGTAATTTTTTCTTTCACCTTTAACCACTCTCTTGCCTTCAGAAACACGTTTCCGTAAATCGTTTCTTGAACCGATAATATGCTGAACGATCTCACTCACGTTATTGCTTGTTTTTCCGGTAACGATACTATAATTAAAACAATCAGCTACAACCGAAAAAGTTAAATAGTCGATGTCTTTCTTTAATCTCTTAATACTTGCCATATCTACTAAAAATTTAATTTTCCTCAAAGGTAAAAAATCCTTTACAGATTGCAAATTATTTTCCGGCTTTTCCCAAAACTTTCATCTTCTCTCCCGGCTTTCCGGAACATTCTCACACGTATCGTTTCCGCGTTTCACGCCTACTTCTGTAACTTCTCCAGCAAACAGACAGTAGCTTCGTCCACCGATGCACATCCTCCCAGGCACTTCACAAACAAACTCCCCACAATCACTCCGTTACTGTATTGGGAAGCCACCGAACGGGTTGCCTGGTTGGAAATCCCGAATCCGATCAACCGTTTATTCCGGAGCTTCAATCCATCGATTTCCCGGAAATAAGCGGTTTGTTCTTCCGTAAAACGGTCACGCACTCCCGTAGTGGAAGCCGAAGAAACCATATAAATGAAACCGCCGCAATTTTCATCGATCAGGCGGATACGTTCCTCCGAAGTTTCCGGCGTAATCAGCATAATCAAAGGAATATCGTAGCGTTCGCACAAAACCTTATAATGCTCCATATACTCGTGAAACGGCAGGTCGGGAATAATCATCGCGTCCACCCCGATCTCCCGGCAATGTTGGAATAATTTTTCAGGCCCGTATTGCATCACCGGATTCAAATATCCCATTAACACCAAAGGAATCTGGCAATCCTGCCGTACCTCTTTCACCTGTTCCAGCAACAGGGGCAAAGTCATTCCGTTCTGCAAAGCCTTCGTGCTGCTTTGCTGTATCACAACCCCGTCCGCCATAGGGTCGGAAAAAGGGATACCGATCTCGATCATGTCTATTCCGTTCGCTTCCAAAGAGCGGATAACTTTTCCGGTACTGTCCAAATTTGGATAACCAGCCGTAAAATAAACCGACAACAGATTTTTATCTTTCTGCTGAAAAAGTTTCGTAAGTCTATTCATCATATCTTTTGTATTTAATATCATTTTAAATTTCAACTGCGCAATTCTTTTATAAAAGCAGACAGCCTTTTATCGTCTTTCATTCCGGGTGCGGTCTCAAAACGGCTATTCAGGTCGATCCCGACAAAACGGGCATGCCTGAACGCCTTTACCCGTAAAATATCGTCCGGGCCTATACCACCGCTAAGCATAAAAGGCAAACTTCCCCGGTAATCTTCTAAAAGCCTCCAATCGAAAGCCTGCCCCGTACCACCATGTTTCCGGCTTTTGGTATCGAAAAGCAACATATCGCAACAGTCCTCATAAACCTCACACAGCCGGAGGTCTTCCTCAGTCCCGATCCCAATGGCTTTCACCACCCGAAATCCCTTTTCCCGGAATTTCCGGCAATATTCGGGAGATTCTGCACCATGTAGCTGAACAACAGGAATGTTATACCGTTCAACCGTATCAAGAACCACCGTTTCATCCTCATTAACAAATACCCCCACCGATTGAATACCCGGCGACAGGGCCTGCACCGCTTCCGGCGGCAACCCTCCGGCATAACGCGGAGACAAAGGATAAAATATAAATCCCATCATATCGGGCCCCAGGGAAGCCACAGCGGCCATGTTTTCCGGTTCCCGCATTCCGCAAACCTTAATCAGCATGACTAATAAACTTTTTTAAAGCTTCTCCGGGACTGGATTCCTTCATAAAACGTTCCCCGATCAGAAAACCCCGGAATCCCGCATCCCGTAAAGCCATCACCGTATCGATCGAATGAATGCCGCTTTCCGAAATTTTCAGGAAAGTAGCCGGAATCTGTTTCGCCAGCTCGAAAGAAGTATAAATATCGGTCGCAAAAGTAGCCAGGTTACGATTATTGATTCCCACAATATCCACCTGTTCACAAATCCTGTCGAGCTCATCCTGATGGTGCACTTCCAGCAACACCTCCAACCCCAATTCATGAGCCGCTTCCGCCAATTCACGACATTGCCCCGGAGTCAGGGCGGCAGCAATCAGCAGCACCACGTCGGCTCCCCAGGCTGCCGCTTCCGCCAGCTGATAAGGATCGACGATAAAATCCTTCCGCAATAAAGGAATATCGACAGCTGCCCGCGCACGCATCAAATCTTCCGGGTTACCACCGAAATAAAGCGTATCCGTCAGCACAGAACAGGCCGCAGCCCCGCTGGCTGCGTAACCACTCACCACTTGCGCCACATCGGCATCCCGGTGGATAAATCCTTTGGAAGGCGATTTCCGCTTAAACTCGGCAATAATTCCATAGGGAGAACTTTCCAGCGCATGCCGCATCGACAAGCGTTTCCGCCCGGCATGGGCTGTTTCGAGCAGCTGCCCGGCAGAAATCTGTTTTTTACGGCTTTCCACCTCCTCACGCTTCGTTGCTAATATTTGTTCCAATATGGTCATGATCTCAGGAATTTAATTCAACAAACTTTTCAAATGCTTTTTTCGCTTCTCCACTGTCGATGGAAGTCCGGGCTTCTGCCACAGCCTCCGCCAGCGATTTCTCAGGACGCAGGGTTTTAATGGCATAAGCGGCATTCGCCACCACGCAATTGATCTGGCCGCTGCTGGCCGTTCCCTCCAGCACCCGGTCGAAAATCCGGGCAGCCTCCGCCACCGTATCTCCACCTGACAGCTCTTCTTCGCTGCATCCTGCAAACCCCGCCTGTTCAGGAGTCAGAATATCTTCACCCGAATTGTCTATCACCTTGAAAGGAGAAGTCAATGACACCTCGTCGTATCCGTCCAAAGAATGAACTATTGTATAATGAATACCGCTCTCCTGATAAATATAATTATACAAACGGGCTAATTTCAAATTATATACTCCCAACAACTGGTATTGCGGCATCACCGGATTGACCAGCGGCCCCAGCATATTGAAAAATGTGCGGACTCCCAGTGCGCGCCGTACGCCCCCCACACTTTTCAGCGCGGGACTGAAAAAGGGCGCGTGCAGGTAAGCCATACGGCTTTCGTCCAGCGAACGCTGCAAGCAAGCCGGGTCTGCCGAAAACTTCACTCCGTGGTGTTCCAACACGTTCGAAGCCCCGCTCACGGAACTGGCTCCGTAGTTACCGTGTTTAATCACCCGGTAACCGGCTCCTGCCACCACGAAACAAGCCGCCGTAGAGATATTGAACGTATTCTTTCCGTCCCCGCCCGTACCTACAATATCGATCGCATCCGTCCCGTCCAGGTCGATCGCAATCCGGCGTTCGAGAATCGCTTCCCGGAATCCGGCCAGTTCTTCCGTAGTGATGCTCCGCATCAGGAACACTGTCATAAATGCCGACAACTGGCACTCATTATACATTCCGTCCGAAATATTCAGTAAAACCTGTTTGGCCTCCTCCCTGGTCAGGTTTTTATGCTCAAACATTTTATATAGTAACTCTTTCATTGTCTTTCTCTTTATTCATATTTTATCTTCGTAACCGCCACTTTATCCCTCGATCCATTTCTTCATCATTTCTTTCCCGGCAGGAGTCAGGATGGATTCAGGATGAAACTGTACCCCGCGCACGTCATACGTTTTATGGGCAAGTGCCATGATTCTGCCTTCGGCATCCTCCGCCGTAACAGTCAGGCAATCGGGAAAATCCTCCCGACCGACCACCCAGGAATGATAACGCCCTACCTCGAACGTATCTCCCAATCCTTCAAACATTTTCTCCGGAGCAACCACCTTTACGGGCGTACACACACCGTGAAACACTTCCGGCAAATTCAGCAATTTCGCACCGAAACACTCCCCAATGGCCTGCTCTCCCAGGCAAACACCCAAAATCCGTTTGGTAGGCGCATAACGGCGGATCACCTCCATCAATATTCCGGCTTCGGCGGGAACACCCGGTCCCGGTGAAAGAATAATCTTATCGTAACGTCCCACCTCTTCCAGCGAGATTTTATCATTGCGGAAAACATCCGTCGCATATCCCAATTCATTTACGAGATGCACAATGTTATAGGTAAACGAATCGTAATTATCAAATATCAATATCTTTTCCATACTCATTCATTTTTTAGCAAAAACATTCGGCATACTCCAGAGCTTTCATCAACGCTCCCAGTTTATTATTTAACTCCTGCAATTCACTTTCAGGCTTTGAGTGCGCCACAATCCCGGCTCCCGCCTGTGAATAAAGCCGATTGCCATAGCTCAGAAAACTGCGGATCGTGATCGCCTGATTCAACTCTCCGTTAAAACCGATATACCCGATACATCCTCCGTATATTCCCCGGCTGTGCGGTTCAATTTCATCGATCAGCTGCATCGCCCTTACCTTGGGCGCCCCGCTAAGCGTTCCCGCCGGAAAAGTGTTGGCAAACAAACGCAAAACGTCCGTTTGTTCCGTAACCTGCGCACTAACCCGGGAAACCATGTGAATCACATGCGAATAGTATTGTATTTGACGTAAAAAGTCGATATGCACATTCCCGGCTCCCCGGCTCAGATCGTTCCTTGCCAGATCGACCAGCATAATGTGTTCCGCATTTTCTTTTTCGTCGGCCAGCAATTGCCTGGCCAATTCCGAATCGCGCACATCATCGCCCGTACGTTTGAATGTTCCGGCTATCGGATCGATATAAGCCTTTCCGCCGGCAACCCTCAAATGCGTTTCCGGGGAAGATCCGAAAATCCGGAAACCGCCGAAATCAAAATAAAACAAATAAGGAGAGGGATTCACACAGCGCAGTGCCCGGTAAACATTGAAATCATCGCCCCGAAAACCCCGGCTGAAACGGCGCGACAGAACGATCTGGAACACATCTCCGCGTTTGGTGTGGCGGATTCCTTTTTCCACCATTTGCTTATATTCATCGTCTGTCAGCGGCGATGTCACATCGTCCAACACCTCAAAGCCATACTGGGCGATATTATTATTATGAATCACCCCAATCAGGGCATCCAACCGCGATTCCTCCCCTTCCGGCAGATTCTCGACAATTGTCACCTGATTCTTAAAATGATTCACCACGATAATAAAACGGTAAAGGATATACATCATGTCCGGTATTTCCCGGAATTGTTCTTCTTTCGGCTGTATCTTCACCGCTTCAAAATATTTCACGGCATCATAAGCCGTATAGCCGAAAAAACCGTTTATGCCCGTCGGGTTTTCTTCTGTCTGAAAAGAAGCGATATAAGCCTTCAAAGCCTCGACCACATCTTTATCCGGGGTAATTTCTTCCGAAACCTCTTGCCCGTCAGGATAACGGTAACAAATGGAATTTCCTACCACGGCAAAACGGGCCAAAGGCTCCACTCCGATAAACGAAAAACTGTTTTGAGTGGTGTGGTAATCGGAACTTTCCAGCAAAGCCGACTGGGGAAATAAATCCCGCACTTTTAAATATATACCCACCGGAGTTTGTAAATCCGCCGGAATAGTCTTCGTAACAATCCTCAAATGATGTTTCATACGATTATAATTTTTAAGCTATGAGAAACCTCCATTCCACGATCATTTTCTTTAGCGTACCCACACGCCCATAGAGGTCCCGCAGCTATATTATCTTTTACTTTTTGTATCGATATAGGTTTTCATATCTTTATCTCCCCGTCCCGAAAGATTGATCACCACCACGTCTTCCGGATTGAATTTCTTCATTTCGAGCACGGCAAGCGCATGCGCCGATTCCAGCGCGGGAATGATCCCCTCCATAGAAGTCAACCGGAAAGCGGCATCCAGCGCCTCGTCATCGGTCACCGCCAACACTTCTGCCCGACCTTCATCCGACAGATAAGCATGCAAAGGACCGATCCCCGGATAATCCAATCCGGCCGATACGGAGTAAGGCTCTGTGATCTGCCCGTCCTCCGTCTGCATCACCAAAGTACGGCTGCCATGAATGATACCTTCTTTTCCCAGATGAATCGTTGCAGCCGATTCTCCGCTGTCTACCCCTTTTCCCGCCGCTTCCGCAGCAATCAGCTTCACCTGGGGAGAGTGCAGAAAATGATAAAAAGCTCCGGCAGCATTGCTTCCGCCTCCCACGCAAGCGATCACGTAATCCGGCTCTTCCCGTCCTTCTTTTTCCAGCAACTGCTTGCGCATTTCCTGACTGATCACCGACTGGAAACGCGCCACCATATCGGGATACGGATGCGGCCCCACCGTAGAGCCGATAATGTAATAAGTATCCCTGGGATTACAGCACCAGTCGCGAATCGCTTCGTTGGTAGCATCTTTCAGCGTCTTATTCCCGCTTTCCACCGGAATAACCGTAGCCCCCAGCATTTCCATTTTCTCTACATTCGGTTGTTGCCGGGCAACATCGGTGGCTCCCATATACACCACACATTCCATATCCATCAGGGCGCACACCGTTGCCGTTGCCACTCCGTGCTGCCCCGCTCCGGTTTCAGCGATAATCCGCGTTTTTCCCATCCGGCGGGCTAACAGGATTTGTCCGATCGTATTATTGATTTTATGTGCTCCGGTATGATTCAGGTCTTCCCGTTTCAAATATATTTTCGCACCGTATCTCTGGCTCAAACGGCGGGCATAATACAACGGACTGGGACGTCCCACATAGTCACGCAGTAAATCGTGAAATTCTTTTTGAAAAGAATCGTCCCCGATCATTTGCAGATAAGCATTCCGCAAATTTTCAACATTGGCATGTAAGATCTCTGGAACATAAGCCCCTCCGAACCTGCCATAATAACCGTCATTGTTTACATTAAAGTTTTTCATATATCTTTTAAAATTTTGATACGACAAAAAAGAGGCTACCGGTGTTCCGATAGCCTCTTATACTGTTGAATGAATGTATTTATTTCATCACCTGACCAGATTTCATAGAGCATGCGTCCCACCGGTTAAATCGGAAAGGCGCCACCACCATGCTTTATTTGTCAGTAATGTAATCATTGTCTTTTTTCTACTTTTAGTGCAGCAAAGATGAAAACTATTTTTCAAAAAACAAACACTTTGGAAAGAAAAATTAATCTCCGCATTGCTTTTTTTCTTTCAAGAACAAAATATATTCCTTAAACAACTGATTCTGCTCTTTTTTCAGAGCAAGAAACCTGAACAGCCCGACAATCAGACAAACTCCGAATGCAATCCCCACACAACAAACAAAGAAGTACAGGAAAGAAAATAACAACGCGCTATACATAATCTATGTTTTAAAAATTTATACCTTATTTACCCCAAAATCCGGCTTCCAGCAATAAATCGAGCACGACCATAGCCGCCATCGCCTCCACCACCGGAACGGCACGGGGCACAACGCACGGATCATGGCGTCCGTGGGCTTCAAACTCCACCTCTTCACCCGAACGGGTAACCGTGTCCTGTTTTTGCATAATCGTCGCCACAGGCTTAAATGCCACCCGGAAATATACATCTTCCCCATTGGTGATACCTCCCTGTACGCCACCGGACAAATTAGTCTCTGTCCTGATCTTTCCTTCTTTCATCACAAAAGGATCGTTATGCTGGCTTCCGCGCATCGAAGCTGCGGCAAACCCCATTCCATATTCAAACCCTTTCGTTGCATTGATACTCATGACAGCCTGGGCAAGCCTTGCCTGAAAACGGTCGAACACAGGCTCTCCCAACCCGGCAGGCATTCCCTGTATCACACAGCTAACCACTCCGCCCACGCTATCGCCCTGCTCCTTCACTTCACGGATCAAAGCAATCATTTTTTCAGCCGTAGCCGCATCCGGGCAACGAACAATGTTCGATTCCGTCTTTTCCAGTTCGACTTCCCGGTAAGGGTAAGGCAAACAAATATCACCCACCTGCGAAGTATATCCCTGAATCGTGATGCCGAATCCTGCAAGTACCTGACGGGCGACAGCCCCTCCAACCACCCGGGCGATATGTTCCCGGGCCGAAGACCGTCCACCTCCCCTGTAATCCCGTACACCGTATTTCTGCTGCCAGGTGTAATCGGCATGGGAAGGACGATATAAATCTTTCAGATCGCTATAATCCTTGCTATTCTGATTCAAATTACGCACCATAAAGCCAATAGGCATTCCGGTGGATTTCCCTTCGAAAATTCCGGACAGGATTTCAACCTGGTCGGCTTCCTTCCGGGGTGTAGAAACATCCGACTGTCCGGGACGTCGCCTGTCCAGTTCGTGCTGAATCAGCTCTGCCGATAAAACAACGCCCGCAGGGCATCCGTCGATCACTCCGCCAACAGCCATTCCGTGCGATTCCCCAAAAGAGGTCAGACGAAAAAGTTTTCCTATACTATTACCAGCCATACGATAAAATAAAATGCAGGGCGTACACGTAACGCCTGCGCCCTGCTTTGTTTCAATACGATTTCAATAATTTAATGACAACCGCCGCATCCGCAACCGCTGTCGTCGGATCCGCAGCATCCCTCTTCCTCGTGCGATCCACATCCGCTGCAACCGCCGCATTTGTGGGAATGCAGAGCTTCCAGCTCTTCGTCCGTAGCGTCGCGCACAGTCAGGACTTCCCCGGTGAAATAAAGGTCTTTCCCAGCCAGCTGATGATTAAAATCAATCTGCACTTCTTCCTCACCGATAGAAATGATTTTTCCTTCCAATCTACGTCCGATACTGTCCATCATAGGTAAAGTATTACCTACAACCATATCTTCGGCTTCTACTTCTTTGAATATATCTTTCGGTAAATCCACAATCATATCTTCGTTCACCTCTCCATAAGCATTTACCGACGGAATTTTGAAATCGAACTTATCTCCCGGCTTTTTATCAAGCAGATTCATTTCAAAATATTCCAAGGTCTGCCCCTGTCCGCAAATAAACTCCAATGGTTGGTCGGCTCCGGCCTTTTCCAGAATATCCCCGTCCGGTTCGGTCTTCAATTCGTAGCTCACGGCTACGACCTTATTCTTTGTAATCATTCTATATTTTTAATTAGTTTAGTTACAAAAATACGATAAAATAATGAAAACCGAAGAATAGGCACCGAAATTTACCAATTATTCACTCTTCAAAATCTTAACCGGACTGATTCTGATGACCCGGATTACCTGTGTGCACACCGTAGTCAGCGCCACAACGGCAGCAATCAAGCCCGCTCCGATAAATATCCACCAACTCAGTGAGGTTCGCACCGAAAAATCTTCCAGCCACCAGGACACAAAATAATAAGACAAAACGAATCCTATGGCCACGGCTATGCCTACCAGATACATAAACCCGGTATTCAGCAGTATCAAAAGATCCCACCCGGTAGCACCATTTACCCGCCTGATCCCAATATCTTTCAATTGACGTTCGCTTTTATAATAAGCCACGGCAAATAACCCTGCAACACTCAGCAGCACCATGATCACCAAAGCACACAGGAATATTTTGGCAAGACGCAAATCCGACTCATACAATTCAGCATAAGCCTGATCCAGGAAACCGTATGAAAAAGGCATATCCGGCACAAATTGTTGCCATTGCTTTTCCATAACGTCGATAGCTTCCCGGGGATTCCCTTCCACCCGGCACATAAAATAAAAAGTATAGAGATCGGCCATATTTTCAAAAATAGGCATATAGAGAAGCGGAGTCGGATTTTTATTCTTCAGAATTTTATTTTGAGTGGAACGGACCACTCCTTTCACCACAAAATTCATTCCCCATATATTCAGCCTCGTTCCGATGGGTTCTTTTAAATCCAGCACCTGTACTCCTTTTTCATCGATCAACACCTGATTCTTCACTTGTTCATTATAAAACGGATTTTCTCCTTCAACCACTTCAATTCCCATCATATCCAAAAAATTCGGTTTAATCTGGCAAAGTTCGAACTGGAAACGCTCCCCGCTTCCGGGACGTAAAATAGGATAACCGTCCGCCCACCGCATAGGAATCCCTTGCCGGAAAGAAACTTCCTTAATCCGGGGATTTCTTAAAAGTTCTGCCCGGATGGCATCATAATGATCAAACATATCCCCTTCGGCAGGCATATAAACAATATTTTCCTTATTAAATCCAAGGTCATAATCCACCACATAGTTCACCTGTTTATGGACAAAAAAGATCATGATGAGAAAGGCGATCGACACCGTAAATTGCAAAATCAGCAATGAATTTTGGAAATATGACAATCTTTTCCCCCGGAACTGCCTGCTCACCGTGTCGATCACACCGAAACGCGTCATATAGAAAGCAGGGTAAGAGCCGGCTATCAGGGTGGTAACAACAATCACGCCGCCCAGGAAAACATATAACCACGGCGAATCGAATCCGATCATCAACTGATAGTCCGCCAGGCGATTGAACAAAGGCCGACAAAGTACCGCCAACAAAAATCCGATTCCCGTAGCAAACACGACGTAAGCAATCGTTTCTGCATAAAACGATTTGACCAACTGTTTTTTTCCCGCTCCAAACGTTTTCTTTACCCCTATTTCCTTCACCCGCATAAAAGAGGTGGCGATGAAAAGATTGATAAAATTGATACAGGCAATCAGCAATATGGCAAAAGCCGTCAATCCCAATGTGATGACCAATGATTTACTGCCGGTATGATCGGATTGTAAGCCACCGAAATGAACATCCTTTAAAGGTTGTAATCTGATTTCTTGCTTCATTTCTTCCATCAGGCTATTGGTTTCCCAATTCACCTGCGTAAGTTTTTGTTCCACCTCCCCGATACGGGAAGCATCGGTCATATATAAATAAGTGGTAAACATATTGGAAGGACAATTCGGCTGGGCTGCCCTATCATAAAAAGGCATAACCACATCGGTTTGTATATGGCTATTATAAGGAATGTCCTTCATTATGGCAGAAACCTGCCAGTTCATTTTCTCGCCTTCCACCAGCCGTCCGATAGGATCTTGCCCCGGAAACCATTTTTGCGCCAACGATTCGCTGATCACTATTTTATTGGGAGCGTCCAGACAAGTCCGGACATCACCCACTTTTAACGGAAAAGAGAAAAAAGAAAAGAAATTTCCATCGCCCTGAATCCCTCTAACCTCCTGAAATAATTGTTTATTAATCCGATAATCATTGCTTCTTCTAACAGTCCGGCATATCTTCTGCACTTCGGGAAACCGATCTTTCATGTTATCGCCAAGTTGACGGAAAGTCCCCACCGATTCCTTTTCCCCGTGAGCATAAGTATACACCTGATAAATATAATCACTATCCTCATGAAAACGGTCAAAACTAAATTCCTCCTGTACCCATAAACCGATCAACACCACCACAGCAATACCTATACTCAAGCTTCCCAAAGCTAAGGCCGAAACCTCTTTCCATCGCATCATACCTCTTATAAAAAAACGGAAATACTGTTTCATAGATTTTAATTTTTATTTATTTTCAGACTTATATTGTATTATTTTTTAACATCATCAATTTATATACCAAACCAAATAAACCACTATTTATCAATAATATAACACAACAACTATCAAACGATCCTGTCTATTATTTTTACATTCCTGTCTAATATTTCAACACTTTTGTCCCTGATCTGTTCGATCGTTTTTTAAGTACCTCTATCAAAAAAAACGAAATATGTTTAATGTCTTCACAAAAAAATGGTACTTTCGCACTAATTTACATATTTCACCAATGCGTTATTACGATTACATCATTGTGGGAAGCGGTCTTGCAGGCCTTTACACTGCATTCAAAGCGTCTGCATTCGGAAAAGTGGCGCTGCTGACCAAATCAAATATCACAGAAAGTAACTCTTACTTTGCACAAGGCGGGATAGCAGCCGTTACCGACGAAGACGATGCCCCGGCTCTCCATTTTGAAGATACGATCATTGCCGGACGGGGATTGTGTGATTACCCGGCTGTCCATATTTTAGTGAATGAAGGCCCCCAGCGAATACAGGAACTGATTGACGAGGGGATGCACTTCGACATGGAAGACGGCAGTTTGGCCCTGGGATTGGAAGGCGGACATCACAAAAAAAGGATACTTCATGCCGGAGGGGATGCCACCGGACGGATGGTCACCAGCTTTATGATTGAAAAGGTGAAAGATAACCCCAATATTACAATACTGGAAAACCATTCCGTGATCGGCCTGCTGCAAGATAACGGCAAATGTTTCGGGGTACGTGCCTGGGACATTGAAACAAACCGGGAGCAATTATTTTTTGCCACCAATACATTTCTGACTTTAGGAGGAACTTCAGCCATCTATAAAAGGACCACCAACCCCAACACCACGATCGGGGACGGTTTGGCTCTGGCATACGATGCCGGATGCGAAATTGCGGATATGGAATTTATCCAATTCCACCCCTCGGCCATATACACCGAATCGGAAGAGGCTTTTTTAATCAGCGAAGCCGTACGCGGAGAAGGCGCACATTTAATCAATCAAAACGGCGAGCGCTTTATGCCCGCCATACACGAACTGGCAGAGCTTGCGCCCCGTGACATTGTAGCGCAGTCCATTTATCGGCAAATGCAGAAATACAATCAGGAGTATGTCTGGTTATCGCTGAAGCACCTCGATCCGGAAATGATACGCCGCCGTTTTCCCAATATCTTCGAAAAATGCCGTGCATTGGGAATCGATATGTGCGACCGTATCCCGGTAGCCCCCGCCGCCCACTACACGGTAGGCGGAGTCAGGACGGATATTTACGGCCAAACGAACATTCGGAATCTATTTATATGCGGGGAGTTAGCCTCCTCCGGGATTATGGGAGCCAATCGGCTGGCCTCCAACTCACTCATTGAATGTCTGGTTTTCGGCCAAAGGGCTGTGGAAGCCTCCAGGCAAAACCAACCGGCAACCGAAATACCGAAATTTTCCACCATTTTCCATTGTGATCCGGCTTATGCCGACGGATATATCCAACTGAAAAAGGAAGTTTCCCGGATTATGACAAACCATGCCGGAATTATCCGGAGTGCCGCCTCCCTGCAAAGCGGGCTCGACCAAATTATGCAACTTGAAAAGCACCTGGCAACCGACAAGAACGAATACCACACCTTGCTCAGCAATAACCTGCTGACCGTGGCACAATTGATCATCCGTTCCGCCCTCTACCGGGAAGAAAGCCGCGGAGGACATTACCGGGAAGATTTTCCAGCCAATAACGATGCTTTCCTTTACCATATCGTACAGCGAAAAGGACAGGACATCCACACAACTCCGGTCAATAAAAGTTGTAAAGACGAATAAAAAACTTGGGAAGACATAGAACAAACCGCCTGAACGGACTTCGTTCAGAACGACAAACGATAAAAATATAAGATAAAATGCAATACGACAAATTAATCGACAAACTCATTGATCTTGCTATTGAAGAAGATATTGCCACGGGAGACGTAACCACCAATTCTATCATTCCGGCCAATTCCCGTGCGGTTGCTGAAATGAAAATGAAAGCCGACGGCGTGATTTCCGGCCTGGAGATAGCCCGGCGGGTTTATGAACGTTTCGAAAAAGATATTGCCTGGGAACCTAAAGTAAAAGACGGAGACACTGTAAAGAAAGGTGATATTATCCTTCGGATCGAAGCCAGCTACCGCTGTCTGCTGCTCGGAGAACGCCTTTCCCTGAATATTTTACAAAGAATGTCGGGAATAGCTACGGAAGCGGCGAAATATGTGAAAGAACTGGCAGGCACTCACACCCAACTGCTGGATACCCGCAAAACAGCTCCCGGACTTCGCGTTTTAGATAAAATGGCAGTGAAAGACGGAGGAGCCACCAATCACCGGATGGGATTGTATGACATGGCTATGATCAAAGACAACCACATAAAGGTTGCAGGTAATATCACCAATGCCATTCAGGCAGTACGGGCGAATATTCCTGCCGGAATCAAGATCGAAGTGGAAACCACGAATCTCGACGAAGTGCGTGAGGCATTGGCTTCCGGAGCGGAAATCATCATGCTGGACAATATGAGCAATGCGGAAATGACCGAAGCGGTTAAACTGATCGGCGGACGTGCCAAAACCGAAGCTTCCGGCAATATGAGTATTCCGCGCCTGAAAGAAGTGGCCGCTACCGGAGTAGATTTTATCAGCGTAGGGGCACTCACCCATTCTGTTACAGCTTTGGACATCAGCATGAACATCAAAGCCTGAGGCGAATTTTCAATATCGATCTACCTGTAAAGGTAACAGACATAAATCAAAAAGCGGAGCTCTCTGTAAAAAGAATGCTCCGCTTTCACTTTAACTTCTTTTCCTCACGCTTTTATCTCGCCTTTCTGTTTCACTTTTTACTTATTCTACTTTACCTTTTCTTTTAACTTTGTTATCTTTGAAGCCGAAAAGGAAAAAATTATGACGAATACAGAAATTATTGACAGAATACAGCAATTGAAAAAAGAAAAAAATGCCGTTATTCTGGCGCATTACTATACTCGTCCTGAGGTACAGGATATTGCGGATTATCTGGGGGATTCCCTCGGATTGTCGCAGGAGGCGGGAAAGACCCATGCAGACATCATCGTATTTTGCGGCGTGCATTTTATGGCAGAAACCGCTGCAATTATTTCTCCCGATAAAAAAGTATTGATCCCGGCACAGCATGCAGGCTGCTCTCTGGCAGAAAGCCTAACCGGGTACGAACTCCGGGAATGGAAAAAAGCAAATCCCGACGGGATTGTGGTCAGCTATGTAAACACAACGGCAGAAGTAAAAGCCTGGACAGATATTTGCTGCACCTCTGCCAACGCCCTGAAGGTGGTGGAAAGCCTTCCGGCAGATAAAAAAATATTCTTCGTCCCGGACAAAAACCTGGGAGCCTGGATTCAGAAAAAAACAGGGCGGCAAATGGAATTATGGAATGGGGATTGTTGCGTGCACGAACGGATCACAACGGAAATGATTCTTGAGAAAAGCCGGGAATATCCGGAAGCGGACATTCTGATTCATCCCGAAAGCAACTGCTCCCACGACGACCGAATTTTGGAATTGCCGCAGGCATTCATGTACTCCACCGCCGGAATGATCAAACACGTGGCCCATTCGGCTAAAAAGCAATTTGTGATTGCAACCGAAATCGAAACGATACACAAATTGAAAAAAGACAACCCGGACAAAGAGTTTATCCCCATTCATCCGAAAACAATTTGCGGGCAAATGAAAAAAGTGACGTTGGAAAAAGTGCTGGAAGCATTGGAAAAAGAACAATACATCGTGACCGTGCCGGACGACATCCGCCAGAAAGCGTGGTTACCCATAGAAAGAATGTTACAAATTAAATAAACACATTCTTTACACAAAATATAGACAGTAACAAAAAATTAAACTATGAATATCTCATTAAACTGGCTGAAAGATTACCTGAAAACCGATTTGGATGTCGAGGAAATCTGTGAAATATTAACGAGTATCGGACTTGAAGTAGGTGGATACGAAAAATTCGAATCGATCCGGGGCGGGCTGAAAGGACTGGTCATCGGAGAAGTTAAAACCTGTATCCCCCACCCGGATTCCGACCATTTACACATCACGACCGTTGACCTGGGTGCCGGAAGCCTCTCGCCCATTGTGTGCGGAGCGCCCAATGTTGCCGCAGGACAAAAAGTGGTAGTGGCTACTATCGGCACAGTACTTTATGACGGAGATAAAGAATTTGTCATTAAGAAATCGAAAATCCGGGGACAGGAATCCGAAGGCATGATCTGTGCGGAAGACGAAATCGGGATCGGCGACGACCATTCCGGGATTATCGTGCTGCCGGATACAGCCCGGGTGGGAACACCTGCCGCAGAATATTACAATATCACCAGCGACTATGTGATTGAAGTAGATATTACCCCAAACCGAGTAGACGGAGCTTCTCATTTGGGAGTGGCACGTGATTTGGCCGCTTATTTACAACAAAAACAAGATATTCAATACACCCTGCCTTCCGTGGAGCAATTCCGGGCAGACAGTAACACATCGGGCATTTCCATCGAAGTGCTACGTCCGGAAGCCTGTCCCCGCTATGCCGGAGTGACCATTGAAGGCGTAGAAATCAAGGATTCGCCGGATTGGCTGAAAGTGCGGCTGAAAGCAATCGGGCTACATCCGATCAACAATGTGGTAGACGTTACCAACTATATCTTATTCGAACTGGGACAACCCCTGCATGCTTTCGACCTAAACAAAGTGAAAGGGAATAAAGTGGTGGTACGCAGTTTCCCCACCGGGACAAAGTTTGTCACCCTCGACGGCGTGGAACGTGAATTGAACGAAAACGACCTTATGGTGTGCAACACGGTCGAGCCGATGTGTATCGCCGGGGTTTTCGGAGGCCAGGAAAGCGGAATCACGGAAAACACCAAAAACGTATTTTTGGAAAGTGCCTGCTTCGATCCCGTATTCGTTCGTAAAACAGCGCGCCGCCACGGGCTGAATACAGATGCGTCCTTCCGTTTTGAAAGGGGAACCGATCCCAACATCGTGATCTACGCCCTGAAACGGGCAGCCCTGCTGATCAAAGAATTAGGAAGAGGGAAAATCACATCCGAGATCATTGACATCTATCCCACTCCTGTACAGGATTTCGAGGTAGAGGTAAGATATGCCCATATCGACCGCCTGATCGGAAAACAGATCGGGAAAGAGCAGATCAAAAAAATACTCCGTTCTTTAGAAATAAAAATCGTACAGGAAACGGAAGAAGGGCTTTTGCTCCACGTGCCGCCTTACCGGGTGGACGTACGCCGGGAAGCGGATGTGATCGAAGATATTCTCCGGATTTACGGCTTCAACAACATTGAAGTTCCCGCAAAAGTGAATTCTACGTTGAGTTATTCGGAAAAACCGGACGATTTCCGCCTAAAGAATATCATTGCCGATCTTTTGACTGCCAACGGATTCAACGAGATCATGAATAACTCGCTGACCAAAGCCTCTTATTTTGAAAATCTGGAAACCTATAAGCCGGAGAACACCGTGATGATCTTCAATCCGCTCAGCTCCGACCTGAACGCCATGCGCCAGACTTTACTGTTCGGCGGATTGGAATCCATTGCTTATAACGTCAACCGGAAAAGCAACAGCCTCCGGCTTTTTGAATTCGGAAAAGCCTACACTTTTCATAAAAAAGAGGGCGAAAACCACCTGAAACAATATCAGGAAGAAGATAAACTGTCACTTTTCATCACAGGCAATAAAACCCCCCAGTCCTGGAACAGCCGGGAAGAAAAGACCGATTTCTTCAATATCAAAGCATATTGCGAAATGATCCTGACACGCCTGGGACTGAAAGTCGGCAGCCTGTCCGTTTCCGCTTGCGAAGAAGACATTTACCGGGAAGGACTGACCTATTCCCAAAATGGGAAACACATTGTAACGTTGGGGATGTTAAGTGCAAAAGTACTGAAAACCACAGATGTGGAACAAGATGTGTATTACGCTGAATTTTCCTGGGAAAACATCCTGAAAATCGTTAAAAACCAAACAATCGGTTATGTGCCCATGCCGAAATTTCCTGCCGTAAAACGTGACCTTGCCCTGCTTTTGGACAAGAAAGTGACATTCAAGGAAGTGAAAGACCTTGCTTTACGCACAGAAAAGGATCTACTGAAATCGGTCAGCCTGTTTGACGTTTACGAAGGCGAAAAATTAGGCGAAGGCAAAAAATCGTATGCCGTGAGCTTTACCCTTCAGGACAACGAAAAAACTTTAACAGATAAACAAATAGACAGAATCATGAACAAGTTGATGGGAACCTATAAACACCAGCTTGGAGCGGAAATCCGATAATTTATCCCATATCCGAAAGCCCTTATTTCTTTGTTTTAAGAAATAAGGGCTTTTCTTTTATCATATTTCCAATTTTAAACCTTATTTTCACTAAAATTACACAAAAACATTTCATATATTTGAAAAATCAAAAATACAAAATCATGAAATTCTATAAATTTCCCCTGTACGGTTTACTGCTCCTATTTTCGCTATCTGCCTGCCACGATGATAATAATGATCCGGAACCGGAACCACCCGGAGAGCCGGAGCCGGAAACTCCAACGATTGCCGACGCTTACACTCAAAGAGTGAATAGCTTTATTTATCAGGTCATGAAAAGTTGTTATCTCTGGACAGACCAAATCCCGGAACTCGATCGGCAATATGAAACAGATCCGAAAGCCTATTTCAAAAAAATTTTAGTGGCAGACGACAATTACTCCGGAATTACCGACGATTTACAAAGCCTGCTGAACAGCACCGAGGGGATTGAAAAGACTTTCGGTTATTCGCTGGCTTACCAATGGGGAGATGAAGCCCAAACCACCGTAAGAGCCGTGGTGGAATATGTTTATCCCAATTCTCCGGCTTCACTCGCCGGAATCCAGCGGGGCGACCTGCTTGTTTCGCTGAACGGGCAAAAAATCACCCCGTCGAATATGAACGAACTGATCAGCAGCCCCAGTGTCAGCATCGGAGTAAGCAAATACCATGATGGGAAATACACCGATCCGCAAACCGTTGCTTTAACGATGGCGGTTGTTGAGCAAAATCCCGTACACACCCATAAAATCATAGAGACAGGGGCTACCAAGGTGGGCTATCTGTTTTATTCCAGCTATATCGGAAAATTCAATGGCTCACTCGATTCCGTATTCGCAGCCTTCAAAGGAGCCGGGGTTTCCGAATTGATCCTCGACTTACGTTACAATTTAGGAGGTGATGAAGAAGCCATCATCAACCTTTGCAGCCACATTGCCCCGGCAGCCGTATGCCAAAATAAAGAGTTAATCATAGAAAAAGAATATAATGCCATTCAAACGGAATACGCAGAACAAAAAGGTATAGACGACAATGTATATTTTACCGACTCGCTATTGAGCAGTAACCTCAATCTGAGCCGGGTATTCATCCTAATCTCGAATCAGACTTACTCGGCTTCCGAAGTTACGCTGGTGGGGCTCTCCCCCTACATGGACGTTATCCGTATCGGAGAACGCACCGGAGGGAAATACACGGGGATGCAAATTTTGCCCGCCGTTATCTATATTGGGGATATTGGTTTTCTGGATCCGATTATCGGCAATTGGGCCCTCTACCCTATTGTTTTACAATATAAAAACAAAAACGGGGAAAATCCCAAAGGAGGACTTGCACCACACTATAATGTGAGCAGTTTCTATTTACCGATGGAGCCGCTGGGCGGCGAAAAAGACCCGCTGGTAGCCCAGGCGCTCGAACTCATCACAGGTTCGGTTCCGGCACCTACCCAGGCTTATAAACGCCTGACGACCCAACAGCCATTTCATCACGGAGCTTCGGTATTCGACGACATTAAAAAGAATTTCTTTGTGGATAAATCGGCTGTATTGAAATAAAAGCACCAAACATCGTGAAACCGGGTCTAAGAAGATATGTTAGGCCCGGTTTCCATATCCGATAATATTTCATGTAATAAAATCTTCACATTAAAAATAATACCCTGCTCTTCCACAGTTATATAAAAATTCTTAAATTTGGGAAACTGAAGCCTGGAAAATAATAGCGCTTCATGTCGTATAAAAACATTTGTTATAAATCTTAATGATAGGAATTTCGTATAGATTTCCAAACTGAAGTCATGGAAGAAAAAAAATATAAAATAGGTTTGGTGCTCGGCGGAGGCGGAGCAAGAGGATTTGCACATTTAGGAGTGGCTAAAGCAATGGAAGAATACAACATCCACCCCGACATTATTTCCGGCACAAGCGCAGGGGCGATTGTGGGAGCCATGCTTGCTTCCGGACATTCGCCGGAAGAATGCCTGAGTTTTTTTATGAACCGGAAAATATTACATTTCGCCCGTCCTACCGTATCCAAAAAAGGCATTCTCAACATGAGCGGAATGGAAGAACGCCTGGGTGAATTTATAAAAGTCAAGACATTTGAAGAATTACAAATTCCGTTAGTGATCACGGCAAGCGATATAAACGCAGCTATTCCGGTTCATTTCTCACATGGACTACTGATACCGAGCGTGATCGCCTCTTCCTCGATTCCGGTGGTATTCACGCCCAAAGAAATAGACCATGTAGACTATGTGGACGGAGGAATCTTTATGAACTTACCGGTCAGACCGATCCGAAAGAAATGTGAAACTGTCATTGCCGTAGAAATCAATTCGATAGACCTGAACACCAAAGTAACCAATATGATGGGAATGGCCGCCCGTTCTTTCCATTTGGGAGTAGACCGCAATACAGATATTGACAAAACGTTATGCGATATACTGATAGCCCCGAAGCAGATGACAAAGTTCGGAATGTTCGACCTGGATCATGTGCAGGAGATATATCAACAAGGCTACAAAGCAGCCAAACTGATTCTGAAAAACTTTGTCGAATCGCTAAACAGTCCGCAGCAGCAACAGATAAGGGCTTAAAGATTCTTATTTGATTTTTTCGCCTATCTTCTTCACCAAACTTTCATTCCCCGCCATGATGGAGATACCCCGGTCTTCGCGGAAAGACCGCACGATACCTCCGGCTTCTTCCACCAATAAAGCTCCGGCACACATATCCCAGGAATGCAAAGCAAGTTCCCAATATCCGTCTAAAAATCCGGCAGCAACACACGCCAGGTCATAGGCTGCCGATCCCATACGGCGGATTCCTCTCAGATGTGGCAGGATTGAGGCCAGATTCGCGGCATTATTATCGGGATTCACATCCTTATCATAAGGAAATCCCGTTCCCAGCACCGATTCCTCCAAAGCCGACTTACCCGAAACCCGAATCGGCTCACCGTTCAAATAAGCCCCCTTTCCTTTCACGGCGGTATACATCTCATTGAGATAAGGAGCGTACACCACACCTAAAACCGTTTCACCCTTATATTGTAAACCGATAGAAACGGTAAATACAGGCAATCCCTGACTGAAATTATTCGTCCCGTCCAAAGGATCGAGTACCCACAGATAATCTCCTGTTCCGGAATGAGCTCCGCTTTCCTCTCCTAAAATCCCATGCCCCGGAAAAAGTTTCTGTATTTGCTCCAACAGGAAAGCTTCCCCCTGCTTATCCGCACGAGTGACGACATCATAAATATTGGATTTTGTTTCTATCCCCAAATTCGTTCCCCTGAAATAGGAAAGATGTATTTTACCAACCTCTTTTGCCCATCCGGTTGCAATTTCCTGTATTTTATCTAATTCCATACTCAATTTATATTTTATTTTTCCTGCATCTCACGTAAGGCTTTCGTAAGCTGGTCAGGACAAGATGTCCGTTTACTTCCGCAATGGATACCTTCCAGCCGATCGATCACATCTTCCACTTTCATTCCTCTTGCCAATAAAGAAATACCTTGCAGATTCCCGTTGCATCCACCCGTAAAATGAATTTCCCGGATTATCCCGTCCTCCACCGTCAGGTCGATTGCCGACGAACATACGGATGATGGCACAAAATGTAATGTCTTCTTCATAACTTTCCCCTGTTCTTAAAAATCCCCTCTACTCATTCAATCTCAACATCTATCCACTTCCCGGCCTTTAATTCCCTCACCGTCCGAAAGCCTGCTTCTTTAAGTAAACTCAAAGCCAAAGGACGACTATCGTTCACCAATTCCGGGAAATGGGCATCCGAATTAACAAGCACAGGTATTCCCAATTCCTTCCACAACCGGAAATGCCGTACAGCAGGAAAAAAACAGCCTTTTTTAGAATAAGCTTTCGTATTCACTTCTGCCATAATCCCTCTCTCAGCAATAAAAGCAAAATAATCCCGCAACCTTTGGTTAAACCATTCTTGTTCCGGCAAAGAAGGATCACACAGGCAGGCATTATAGGAAATCTTATCCGCATGTCCCACGAAATCGAATCCTCCCAGCTCTACCATCCGCATGGAAGCATTCAAGTAAGTGTTCACCAAACGTTTCAGATCACCCTGAAAATGAGTATTTAAAATCAATTGAAAATTTTCCGGATTGGTATCCGTATCCACAATCTCCCCACCCGGAGTATATATCAAATGCACCGATCCGATCCGGTAATCCAAAGGCAACTCCTGAAAATAAGCCATCGCAGGATTTTGCTCATCATTCAGGTAATCGATCTCCATTCCGGCATATAATTCGATTGTCCCCGCATACTTCCGCTTCAACCGTTCCAATTCATCCAAATAAGCCGGGACATCACCGGATTTCAGAGTCCAGCGGGTATCGAAAGGCAACGGAGCGTGCGAAGACACCCCATAACTCGTAAAACCGGCAGCAATAGCCGACTTTACAAATTCCTCCATAGGAGCTTTACCGTCACAGAATGAGCAATGGCTATGATAATTCGTACGATTCATTTACTTCTTCTCCCACGCATTTACAATCTCTGCCACGTATACTTTATGATAGTCCTTATCGGGATAAACGCTTTCCAAAATCTTCTGGTCGATAAACGCCTCCGGATTCAGGAAATCGGCATACAACTTCTTACATTCCAAAACCAAACGCGCCTCCTTGAAAGTGACATTCCCTCCCTCGGTTTTACAGGGAGTGAGTCCGGAAGCCTTCACTTTATCCGTATCCCGTCCGGAAACCGATCCGCACACAGATAAAGCCGGACGATACTTCTCTTCAAAGAAAGAAAGGGTAAATCCTTCATTTTTCTCCAAAAAACCGAAAGTATGACGCTGAGGACGGATAAAAATAAATACCACCGGCTTATTCCATAAAAATCCCGCACATCCCCAACTGGCTGTCATCATATTGAAACTCGACGAATCCCCGGCTGTCACCAGCATCCATTTATCTCCGATCAGCTTAATATAATTATCCGTGATCTCCTTAGGTTTTACCGATTGCATTTTTCCAATTCCTTCCATTTTATCCTCCTTCTTTTGATCATAGCATGCCATAAAAACAACGGCAAGCATTCCTATAATAATAATTCGAAATATCGTGAATCCTCTCATCTTTACATTCTTTCAGGCATTTCGATTCCCAACATCCCCATCGCATTCTTGATGGCTTCGCTACATTCTTTAGCCAGCAAAAGCCGGAAATTTCTCACCGTAACATCTTCTTCCTTCAAGATGGAGAAATCATGGTAGAACTGGTTAAATTCCTTGGCCAGTTCGTAAGCATAATTTCCCAATAAAGCCGGACTGTAATTTTCCCCCGCCTCTTTCACCACTGCCGGTAATTTTGAGATCGACTTAATCAAATCCTGCTCTTTATAGGAGAGAGTGATATGTATATCTGCGGGAGCAATCCGGATTCCGGCTTCTTCCGCTTTCCGAAGAATCGACTTGATACGCGCATAAGTATATTGGATAAAAGGACCCGTATTTCCATTAAAATCGATAGATTCTTTAGGATTGAACATCATGGTTTTCTTCGGATCTACTTTCAGGATAAAATACTTCAATGCCCCTAAAGCCACTTTCCGATAAACCTCCTCTGCCTCCTCTTCACTATACCCGTCCAATTTCCCTAACTCTTTCGACGTTTCCCTGGCTGTATTGATCATTTCTGCCATCAGGTCGTCGGCATCCACCACCGTTCCTTCACGCGATTTCATCTTTCCTTCCGGCAACTCCACCATCCCGTAAGACAAATGGCGAATTTTGTCAGCCCAATCAAAACCTAACTTCTTACATATCAAAGACAATACCTGAAAATGGTAATTCTGTTCATTTCCCACCACATAGATCATCTCATCGATCTTAAACTCATTAAAACGGTCGTAAGCCGTCCCAATATCCTGCGTCATATACACCGAAGTTCCATCGTCCCGGAGCAATAATTTGTGGTCCAGTCCGTCACCCGTCAAATCGGCCCAAACACTTCCCGTTTCTTTCCGGTAGAGCACGCCGTCTGCCAAACCTTTCAGCACTATATCCCTTCCCTTCTTATAAGTTTGCGATTCAAAATACACCTTATCGAAACCAACGCCCATCACCTTATAGGTTTCATCAAAGCCTTTCAGCACCCAATCGTTCATCGTACGCCACAGGCTAACGGTTTCTTCGTCCCCGGCTTCCCATTTCCGCAACATTTCCTGAGCTTCCAGCAAAATAGGCGCATTCTTTTTAGCCTCCTCTTCCTCCATGCCCTGTTCCGTCAGTTTCTTTATCTCGGCTTTATATTCCTTATCGAAACGCACATAATAATCGCCCACAAAATGGTCGCCTTTCATGCCTGTGCTCTCCGGAGTGGCTCCGTTGGCAAATTTTTTCCAGGCGATCATACTCTTACAAATATGGATACCCCGGTCGTTCACCAGATTCACCATCTTTACGTCGTGCCCGTTCGCCTTCTGAATTTCGGACACCGACCACCCCAATAAATTATTGCGAATATGCCCTAAATGCAAAGGTTTATTTGTATTCGGCGAAGAATATTCGATCATATATGAACATCCGCTTCTCTCTTTCCGATAACCGTATTTCTCCTCTTGGGCCACCTCGTTCAGCACGCCCAGCCAGTAAGCCGATGAAATCTCGATATTCAAAAATCCCTTCACCACATTATAATCCTTGATCTCATCGATATGCTCCCGCAGATAATCTCCCAACTGTTTGGCGGTTTCTTCCGGAGATTTTTTAGAAAAACGGGTAAAAGGGAAAACCACTACGGTCAAGTCCCCGGCAAACTCCTTACGAGTGGCCTGCAACTGTATATTACCTGCTTCCACGTCAGCGCCATAGCACTGTTTCACTGCTTCGATCACCTTTGAAGTCAACAAACTTTCTATGCTCATATTTTAATTTTATGATATTGATTTCCGAGTTATGAATGTTTTAAACACGTCCCGCAAAAATACAATTATTTAGCGAAACAAGTTAAAAATAGGGAAAGTTATTCGCAGTCTATCTTGCAAAAAAATAAATATTTTTTATACTTTTGAACTCTAATTATCATTATTTTAACAAACAAACTTTAATTACAACGAATTATGGAAGAAGTTCTCAACTCAACCTCAACCCTATCGTGGGATGTATTTATCAGCAAAATGATCGATTTGGGAATATCGCTCGGTAGTAAACTACTGATTGCCCTGGTAATTCTTATCATTGGACGCTGGATCGTGAAAAGATTGCGCCGCCTGATCTGTACGATCATGGAAAAAAGACAAGTAGAAGCATCTCTATTTTCCTTTGTTAAAAGCTTAGTCAGCATAACGCTCAACTTTGTTTTGGTCATCACCATCATCAGTGTATTGGGAATCGAAACCAGTTCCTTCATCGCTCTGTTTGCTTCTGCCGGAGTAGCAATTGGCATGGCATTAAGCGGCACTTTACAAAACTTCGCCGGAGGAGTTATGATCTTGTTATTCAAACCTTTCAAAGTAGGTGATTCGATCGAAGCCCAGGGACAAAGCGGGAAAGTGAAGGAAATACAAATTTTCAATACTCTGATCACCACCCCCGACAATAAACAAATCATCATCCCTAACGGAGGATTATCTACCGGAATCACCAAAAACTATTCCAAAGAACCCACCCGACGGGTTGACTGGGAGTTCGGCATCGGATATGGCGACAGTTACGATAAAGCGAAAGCCGTGATTGACAGATTACTGGCTTCCGATGAAAGAGTGTTGAAAGATCCGGCATGGTTTATCGCCCTGACCTCTTTGGGGGAAAGTTCGGTAAACATCGTTGTCCGTGCCTGGGTGAACTCCCCCGATTACTGGGACGTTTACTTTAGCCTAAACGAAAAAGTATATAAAACCTTTACAGAAGAAGGGCTTAACATCCCATTCCCGCAATTGGATGTGCATTTGCATCAATAATCCATAAGCCGATCATATATAAAGCCCGGTGGTATACCGGGCTTTATAATCAAAAACGCTTTCCTTGCCATACTCGCTGCCGGACAATTTACCGAAAATAGCAACAAGACTTTCTTCGGAACAAGTACGGCTACCACAAACTTAAAACAGCATCTTAAAAGCTAACTTTCCTTACTTTTAAGATGCTGTTTTTTTATTGCTTTTCATCCCTTCCGACAGGGACACACCCATTACAATTTCTCAAGGCTTTCAAAATCAATTTGCGGGTGTTTACCGGAAGCAGGACGTTCAAACTTCGTTCCTCCCGCCGTCGGCTCATTGAAAAAACCACAATTTTTCAAATAAAACCCTTTCTTTCCTTTTGCTCCTCCCTGATAATCACGGCGCACTCCGGCTCCGGCCGTTGCATCGTGTGAAAATCTCGCTTCGGTAAGCTCTTTCCATTGCCCGTCGGCCGTACGCACCCATTGATTATTAAACAATACCCAGCGGGTCAGATAACCTTGTTCCGGGCTGAAATTTTCCAAAAATGAATGAGGACGCTTATACCAGGTATCGGTTTTAGGACGCTGGAAACTGGCGATCAATCTCCATTTCCCCTCATCCGTAGCATAAAAATAGGCAGTATATACTGTATTTCCCTTCCCGTCGGGACGTACCTGCATCAGGAACGGATAAGTCTTCCCGGCCTTCCAATTGTATTTTAAATAACTTTGACCACCGGAACCTTCATTCCCGAACTCTCCGATATGTACCCCCTCGCCCCGCCGGAGCATTGTAATTTTATAGTCATCCGGAATCTTTTTAGGATCCTGAGTGTCGAACGGACTCCATACGGAAAAAAGAATGCGGCGTTCGGTGGGTGAATTGAATTGCATACCGAAATATCCTTCCCCGAAACCATTCGCCATATAGTAAGAAGCCAAAACTTTTCCCGATTCAGGAACGGTCACTTCGTTATAAAACCACTCTACGGAATCTTTAGGCATTATATAATTGATATGCACGGAAGGGCCTCTTCTTCCCCAGTAGGTAGAAAAATCTTTCACAAACACCATTTCTCCCGTTCCTCCCGAAACAATAATATCCGAAACCTCACCGAATGTCTCTCCCCGTTTTTCCACTCCCTGTAAGTCCACCTTCACATACCCCGGTTTAGCCACCTTAAACTGACCCACCGGAATTTCCTGCCATTCGGAAGAATTAAGCGGAATCAGGGATTTCATCTTATTGCAACTCACTTTGATCTTAGAGTCACCTTTAGCCCTTATGGCTAAACCGAACGTACCCTTTTGAGGCATATAAAAATAAACACTGACCACAGTGCCGGGACTTGTCCAGCGTGCCAAACCACGCCCGGTGATACGGGCTTCCCGCTCCGGTGAAGTAATGTAGGCATTCCCTGTCAAAGACACATAAGTCATTGCATCCTGAGCAAAACCCGCCATACAGCAACACAGAAAAAACAGACTGAAAAATATACTTTTCATCATAAAACTTAAATTATTATTTCTAAATTATGTACACCATCCTGACAAAGATACACATTTTCCCCCACGGATAAATCACTTTAGCACTGATTCCTTTAATAAATTTAAAGAATTGTAACGTTTAATGCCGCATATCTCCATAAACCACTGTTAAAGAAGATCACGAATAATTTCGGTTCAATGAGTGTTTATTTACCCAAATATAGTGTTTGGATTACATCAGGTTATATGATTTCCCCGCTTTCCTAAAGAAGGAGAGCGGGGAAATCTTGATGGCTTAAAGACCAACAACTCTTTGAACAAAACTGATCGGAGAGTTGTTTTACCATACCCCTGAACTACTTATCCGGGCAACTGAATTTGAATCGATTGCCCATTCTTAACAACCTGTTTGCGAACTATTTTTCCATCGGTAAAAACAGAAATTTCATTTTTTCCGTTTTTCAGTCGTTTCACTTCAATGTCAAACTTCTTTTCAAAGGCCCGTATATTCTTCAAATTCAAGTAATCCCAATTTTGAGGCAAACGAGGTGTCAGGGTAAACGAACGGAGCCCCGTGGGACGAATACCGAACAGTCCTTCCGTTATAATGCGGGCATACAATCCACTCTCGGCAGATAAATGACGTTGATTGCCTTCCGGCCAGGCTTCGATGGCATAGGGCACGTGATCGCCCAGTAAACGCTGCGTGGAATAAAACTCCAGATATTCGGTTGCTTTCTCTGTCTCTCCACACGCATAAGCCCCACGCAGGGCATATAAAGTGGAACGATCCCAGAATGTTTTACTTCCCGATTCGGTCAGCAATCCGTCTTTAGTCCATAGATTGGGCGAAAATAATGCCTTGATTGTTTCATCTTTACGGTCATAAATTCCTACGGTCAGAGGAATACAAATCCAAGAACGGAGTTTATCATTTCCTTTATAGTAACAATAGGTATCGAAACCCTCCACTTCACCTCCGAAGTAACGTTCTATATTTTCTTTCAGCTGTACGGCCTGTTTCTTGTATTGACTCAACAAAGCAGAACTGACACCAATCTCTTTACCCAAATAAGAAGCAGATAAAAGTGCATCATAATACAAAGAAGAAGTACATAAATTGGCTTTACCTGCCGGGAAGCGTCCTTCCAACTCATCGGAATCCGATACCACTACTCCTTCCGGATTCAACTGCCGCCTGCAATATTCAAGACACCATTCGATAAGTGCCCAAAGTTTCTTTGCTTCTTCCTTATTTCCCCTTGCCAATGCATATCTGGCGGCACCATAGGCCACCATGGCAGCGTCACCGCGATCACCGGCTCCGCCCCAAGTGCTTATTCCTTCAGCTATAATCGAACTCGGAATTTTTTTATATTCCGGATTCATGAAACGGGCAAAATGCTCAAAAGAACATAAGGCAGATTGATTACCTATTTCATATCCCAAATAAGGGAAAAAAGGATTGATATATTCAGCCTGGTCATTTGCCCAAATAGCGGCATAAAAAGCCTCTCCTCCCGGACCGTGCATCAGTCCCCCTTTCGTGTCGTAAATACTTTCCGCACCTCGGATTTTGGCGAAAGCGAACATCGTATTAATAATAGGATCCGGAGTATCCAATATCAGGTTGTTCCACAAAGCAACAATAAAAGCCTCACGTGCTTTCAGCTCTTTATCCACATCCAGCACCAGTTCATTCTCATGCGATTTATATCCGGTGAAAAAAACACTGAAAGAAACTTCCTCACCGGACTTTAATGTCACAGTTTGGCCTCCTTTGATTTCCGCAACCAAACGATAACTGCCATCTACCCCCTGTTCCTGTGGAGTTTGTATGACGGAACGTGCTTGCGGAATTTCAACGCTAACATCATGGTTATTAACATTACGCAATATATATTTTTCGCAGAAAGCCGACTTATCTGTCGACGGAAATAAAATCCGGGTCAGTGAAATATTTCCTCTATTCACCCGAAATAAACTATTTACTGTGATAACACCGTTTAAAGTAACGGTCTCAACCTTTTCACCTTGTAAATGCTGTCCGTTAACGGAAATCATAGCAGGAATATCCCAGGCAAACCTGCGGGTGAGCGAAGCGTGGGTGTTATTGGGAACGGTACGCAACATCGGCCAAACGATGCTTCTGTTCATCGTAAATTCTCCTTTCTCACTGACACCATAGCGAACGACAGCAGACACTTTCAAACCGCTCATTTCAATATGGTCTTGGTGAGTTTCACCCGCTTCAGGCCTCCACGAAATACTCCCGTCAGAATTAATCTTCCAACGGTTTTCGGCCTGAACTGTCAGGGTATACAAGCAGAACAAGCATAGAAATAGAAAATAAGTAATATTCTTCATCAGATTTAATTATTTAAAAGCTAAAAAGGCAGACAAACAAAATTAGCTGTTTTAATAAAATAGACAAATTTTCACACCAATATTATACGCCACTATGGTTTCAAGCTTCCCCGGTCAATCCGAAAATAAATAAAACTTATTATTCTCATACACGTTCAAACTATTGTAACAATTATTTAAACCAAATTATATGGAAACAGTAGAAAATTACAAACAGACAAACCGATACTGGTGGTTAATGTTAATCATCGGTATCCTTTCTATTATTTGCGGGATATGGGTTTTCAGGAATCCGGTTGAATCCTACTTTGCACTTGCGGTTTACTTTAGCCTGATGTTCATCCTTTTCGGTATCGGTGAAATTGTCAATGCTTTTGCCAACCAACGTTACCGGAGCTGGGGCTGGGGACTCGCCATGGGTATTCTCGATCTGGTTATCGGTTTCATCCTCTTGGGCAATTTAGACTGGGCTGCCGATATGCTGCCTTATCTGGTAGGCTTTATACTGATGTTCGTCGGAATCGATTTTATCGGACAATCTTCCCAGATGCAATCTCTCCGAATCCCGAATTGGGGCTGGGTGCTGACCGGAGGAATACTGACATTAATTTTTTCATTCCTGATCATCTTCCACCCTCTGTTCGGAATCCTCAATATCATTGTCTGGACAGGACTGGCCTTTATATTCGGCGGAATCTCTGCTGTGATTTATTCTCTTGCATTAAAATAATAGAAAATCCTGAAAAGTACCTATAACAACAGGGTACTTTTCAGGATTTCAACCTCTTCATTCTCTAATCAATATCCGGACAATTCAATTTTTATAATGATATAAAAAAACAACCGGATTATCCGTATCCAGCGCCCTATCCACCTTTTCTTTAAACCACTCCGGCGCCTGCTTTGCCCGAGTATATTTCACCTTATCTTTTAAAGACAGGATTCCTTCAGAAAAGCCTATTACTTTATCTTCAATATCTTCAACCGGCAACATATTCAAATGCTCTAATTGTAATTCTGTATTTAAAATATATTTCCAATAATCTCCCTGTAAACGATCGAGAGTTACGACATAAGTACCCAAATTGTTTGTATTAAAAAAAACATGATTCCCCATTTCTTTCACGTTAACAATAGAATATACAGCCTTTTTTTGCAAAACAACCTGTTCCATAAACTCTGCCTCTCCCATTTTTCGAGATAACAATTCATTGGGAAAACTATATTTACCGAAATCTATCCGTAGAAAATTTTCAATTCCCTCTGCAGTTAAACGGTAAATTGTATTATCGTATCTTTTGGTAAAACAGATAGACTTTCCTTTCAATAACAACGTTCCTTCGGCAAAAAGATCACAAATACGGTGCTGCTCCATAGGAAATTTACGTTCATCACTGATATGCAAAGAATCATATCCCAATACAGATAAATAATGAGTTGGCTCACGGCTAAAAATATTAATTCCTGCTAAACTATTTCCTTGAATGGAAGCAATCGCATAAAACAAACGATCACACCCCACCTCTCGTTTAAAACAACCATCCTGATCAAAAAACATTAATTTACCAGGATTATCTGCATAAACAATTAATTCTTTATTCTTTTTATCAAACGAAAAATCCATAACATTCACACATTCTCCCGGTGCTCTGCCTTTAGAAAATAAATATTTAATAAATTTTCCCTCATGGGAAAATAAAAAGATTTGATCTGTTTCCTTATCCAATAAGAAAAGTTTTCCCTCTGTTTGTATAATTTTCGAAATATGGCTGATCAAACATTCAGAAGTCGTTTCCAAAAATACCATATCATAGTGTCCAAAATACAAAGTGTCAGGGCAAGTACGCTCTTCTTCAGAATTGATAAGAATACTTCCTTTATCCTGATGTGAGTTACAAGACAATAAAAAGAAACACAAACAAAAAACTATAATTGATGAAAATCTTATTCCCATTAACGAACATCCGTAACTTTAACAATTTTTTCAGTGATTGCTCTTACAGTTTCATCCTTTTTACAATAAATTGTTCCTTTTCCTATGCAATCTACTGTTTTCGTATCTATATACTTTACCTTCCATCTCTCCCCGTCGACAGTTTCAATTCCTTCTCCGGCAGTTTGGCTCAATATTCTTTCTGCTACCCCTTGTGTATTTTCACCATTAGTAATAGCTTCTATATTTGTATATAAAAACTTTGGAAAAAAGAGTAATCTCTCTTTATTAAAACCCAATACACCTATTACTGCAAATAGAATACAACATAAAAATAACAATACTTTTTTAAATTTTTGTTACATATCACATCACAACAGGAAATGCCCTAAGAAAGAGATAAACAAGCCGACCACAACCGACATGATTAACAATGGAAAAACGCAACGCGAATTTCCCTTGCCGGAAGCAATAATCAACGGCAAAGACAGAGCCAGAGAAACCACCATGCCCTTCCACCACCATTGAGTCCAGGGAAGACTCAGGCGGAACACCACATAAGGCATCAGCAGAAACAAAACAAAGCCCGCTAAAACCATATATTTATCGGCTTTCTTACGCAATAGGGGAATTATTCCGATAAAACCGGACACCATGCCGATCAGTATTATAATCAGATAAGTTTTCATCGCATTTACATTTTATATCATTCCTCCCTCCACACAAAGCAACCGGGACAATTTATATTTATTTCTTTATTGCTGGGGAATATTCCAAACACGGCAGAACCGCTTCCCGTCATTGCAGCATACACCGCACCCTGCCCGTATAAATACTCCTTCAAGCGGCCTATTTCCGGATAACGGGCGAAAACAGTCGTCTCAAAATCGTTCTTCACTACCTGTTTCCACTCTTCCAGCGGTAAAGTCCCCAGCTTACGCAAATCAAATTCCGGCTGTTTAGGGATAATTCCCCGGTAAGCCTCGGCCGTAGACACACCACAATCCGGTTTCACCAGCACCATCCGGTAACCGTCCAGCGATAGGGATATTTCCTCCAGCCGTTCCCCCTTGCCGGAAGCAAAAGCCGGGCGATCGAGTATAAAAAAGGCACAATCACTCCCCAATTGCGAGGCATATTCCATCAGCTTATGATCGGAAAGTCCCAAATTACAGCCTTCATTAATGGCTTTCAGCATAAAAGCAGCATCGGACGATCCTCCTCCCAATCCGGCACCGAAAGGTACGATTTTCCGTAAATGCACTTTCATAGCCGGCAAATGGAAATCTTTCGCCAATAAATGATAGGCTTTTAAAACCAGATTTTTCTCCGCCGGACAATCCACGAGGATTCCGGTATTTTCAAAATAGCACGTTCCTCCCGGTTCTTCCTCCATTTTCTTCACCTCTAAAATATCTGAAAGCCCTAAAGGATAAAATATCGTCTCCAGATTATGAAAACCGTCTTCCCGCCTCTCTGTGACAAAAAGCCCTATATTGATCTTTATATTAGGAAAATATATCATATACCGTTTAGTTTATGTGTGCAAAGATAATAAGGATTTAGAATTAGTACCTATAAAATCACCCGGTGAAATCATTTAGATTTGTTTACAATTCCTTTTTTTGTAACTTCGGCCACTGGAAAACGTTTATCTACTGTGTAACATAAAAATCGTATATATGAAAAAATCAATCTTTTTATTAATAGCCATATTCACTGCAACTATCTTTAGTTCAGTACATGCACAAACCGTAAAACACCTGACTACGGCAGAGTTTAAAAAAGAAATATGGGATTATAGTGCCAATAAAGAATGGAAATACCTCGGCGATAAGCCCGCTATTATAGACCTGTTCGCCACCTGGTGTCCCCCCTGTAAAAAATTATCGCCTATCCTTGAAGAAATTCAAAAGCAATACGGCAATAAAATACAGATTTACAAAGTGGATGTGGATAAAGAGCCGGAATTGGCACAATTATTCAAGGCTTCGAGCATTCCCGTGATGATCTTTATCCCCAAAGACGGAAAACCCTTTTCCGTAGTGGGCCTTCGTCCGCGGGAACAGATCGAACAACTGATCAGTGAAAAATTGGACGTGAAGAAATAAGAAGTTGCAGATTTACGATTTTACTGTACATTTGTACAAATGAAATCGTAAATCTGAATTTTTATGCTTGACACACTACAACAACTCGACCAGCAATTACTTCTCACTCTCAACGGTCTTCATTCTCCTTTTTGGGATAGTTTCATGTGGTTATTTAGCGGGAAAATCATCTGGGTTCCCATGTATGCCACGATCCTATACGTCCTCTGCAAAAATTTCAATCTTTATATAACTATATTCACGGTAGTCGCTATCGCTTTAACCATCACTTATGCGGATCAGGTTTGTGCCACATTCATCCGTCCGCTGGTGGAACGTATGCGTCCCTCCAACCTCGATAATCCGCTATCTGAATTTGTACACATCATAAACGGGAAACGCGGAGGCCGCTATGGTTTTCCCTCCTGTCATGCCGCCAACTCCTTTGCTTTGGCGTTTTTTACCATGTTGTTCTTCAAACAACGCTGGCTGACTCTTTTTATCATGCTGTGGGCTACCGTCAATTCTTATTCGCGCATCTACCTGGGAGTACATTATCCCGGTGATCTGCTGGCAGGTATGCTCGTCGGGCTTAGCGGTGCTTTGCTTATCTATTATTCTTATCGTTATGCCCTTCGCAACACAAAAATTGCCGGTCTTCTGAAATATGCTTCACAAGACCGGCAATTGATAGAACATCCTGTTCAAATCCGTTATACCCGGGTAACCATATACACCGGGCTACTGACGGTTGCAGGAATATTTATTTACTCCCTGTTCAATATTTAAACCAGGAAGCCGGGAAGGGGACTTTTTCTCCTTTCCCGTTTATCATTTTCATTTCCAACATACCACCGTTGTAATCGAAATAAGTCACTTTAAAAGGATGTAATCCTTTGGCCAAAGCTTTTTGTCCGATGATCTCCCGGGGAGAATGCGCTCCGTCGTTATCCACCACCACGCGGTCGCCGATCGTCAGCACACTACCGTCGTCGGAATGCAGAGCAAAGGTATAAATCCCGTCTTCCGGCACATCCAGAAATCCGGTCAATACCAATCCGATGTTTCCTTTTACTTCTTTAGGAATGGAAATACTATTCACTACATACTCACCCTTTACAGGCGCGTTTTCGATTCCCTCACACGAATTTCCCCGGTAATCATGCCACACGGCTTTAATGCCTTCTCCGGTCACACGTGCCTGTACGGCAGGGGAACAGGTGTCTTTCATATATTTCATTTTCAGCAAATCTCCTTTCGTTCCGTCCGGTCGGAAAGTCCTGAAAGTAAAATCGGAGGTTTCGCTAATCGTAAAGGGACCTGTATACGGAATCGAGTTTTCCGTCGGAATCGAGCCGTCTGTCGTATAATATATTTTGGCAAGCGGGGCAGGACATTCCACGGCCACAGTGGTTTCTCCGATAAAAGCATTAGAAGTATAACCACCAACCAAATCAGGAATCCGATAATTAATTCCCATAACGTCCAGACGGGGCAGCTGATTGATTACTTTTTTCTGAAAAGCCTCCCAATCTTTATTTTCGGGCTGTGTCCATGCCACTTCCGACAACGCCAGCATGCGGGGCATAATCATATATTCCACTCGTTCCCACGAAGGAATCCATTCCATCCACAAATTTCCCTGCACTCCCATAATCAATGCCTGCTGCTCCGCAGATAAGCCTTCTAAAAACGGCTCGAAATGATAAACGGACGACAAGGTATTCTTGTCCTGCTGTGCATCGAAATACATCACTGCATTCGGACACATCACCACTTGGTTCCCCTGTGCCGTTGCCAGCGGAACGGATTTTTTCGCCCAACTGCGCCACCACATCAAATGGGCTGTTTCCGACAACCCGCCTTCCAATATTTCGTCCCAGCCAAAAAGTTCCTTGCCGTTGGCATTGAAGAATTTCTCCATATCTTTCACAAACCAGGCATGCAACTCTTCTTCATTCTTTAACCCTTTCTCTTTGATTCGTTTCTGGCAATCGCGACAACTTTTCCAGTTTGTCTTTTCCACTTCGTCGGCACCTAAATGCACATACTTATTGGGAAATAACTGGAATATCTCGCTATACACATTTTTACAGAATTCCAAAGCCGATTCCTTACCAGGGCATATCGGAGATGAAAAAGTGGTTCCCCAACCCGTTTGTTCATGGCAGGCAATACCTTTGTAATTAGAAGCCGCCACCAAAGAATGTCCCGGCATATCGATTTCAGGCATAACGTCTATCCCCAAGCGGGCTGCATAAGCCACAACTTCACGTATATCGTCCTGTGTGTAAAAACCACCGTAAAGCGTATCCCCGTCGACCACTTTCTTCCGGTCGTCCGGTAAAAGGAAATCGGGATTGTCCTGTTTTCTCGCCATATTCAAGCAGGAACGGTCGTGACTATTATACTTCCGCCACGCCCCTTTTTCGGTCAGCAATGGATATTTCTTGATTTCAACCCTCCATCCCTGATCGTCGGTCAAATGCCAATGAAATTTATTCAACTTATACATAGCCATTAAATCCAGCAACTGCATCACCTCCTGCTTTGTATAAAAATGCCGCGCCACATCGAGCATCATACCGCGCCAGCCGAAACGGGGAGCGTCGGCGATTTGTACGGCAGGAATCTCCCATTCCACCTGTTGGTTCAGGGCTGCTTCCCGCTCAAACTCTATCGGCATCAATTGCCGTATCGAGCCGATTCCGGAAATGATACTTCCATAATCGTTTCCCACAAGGGTGATCTGTTTTTTATCGATATTCAATCGGTAAGCACCTTCTTTTCCTCCCAGCACGGTGTCGGTCAACACAAGCATTATATCACCGTTCCCTTTTTCCGTCTTCACCTCAAATCCGGTAGCTTTCACAATTTTATTCCCTAAATAATCGGCAGCAGCCTGCAAACGGTCGTCAGATACCCCGATGACCAACTGATTCTTCAAATGGAACTCACCATTTTTTGCCGTCATTTCCAAAGGCTGCGGAACAATCGATATTTCCGGTTGCTGTTTATTCGCAGAACAACCTGCCAATAAAGCACACGCAATAAATACAAAAACACTTTTTTTATTCATATCAAACCATAATTAATTTTCAAAAGACATTCACAGGATCAGGCCCACAAACTTTAACTAAAACACATGTCCCTCTTTTCCTCCCTACACCACCGGAAACGTATGCGCTCCCCCTTCCGAATCACCATCTATATACTTCTTTCCGTCAATCCAACGGATATTTAAAACTCCATACCGAAAATTTCCACAAAACAGCTTTTCACACACTCTTTCACTTGCTGCATATCAATCTCTTTACCCAATTCCTGTGCAATGGAAGTCACCCCTTTATCCACGAATCCGCAGGGATGGATATAATTGAAATAATTCAAATCGGTATTCACATTCAAAGCAAACCCGTGCATGGTGACATATTGTGAACAACGCACCCCGATAGCGCATATCTTGCGGGCAGTCTTCGTATCCGCTTCCAGCCACACCCCGGTAGCTCCCGGCAGACGCTGCCCAACAATCCCGTAGGCAGACAGGCTTTTAATCACCACTTCCTCCAAATTGTTCACATAATCTTTTACGCCCAGGCTGAAATTTTCCATGTCGATCACCGGATACACCACCAATTGTCCCGGTCCATGAAAAGTAATATCGCCTCCCCGGTCCACTTTAATAAATTCGGCATGTCTGGCCTTTAGCTGAATGGCATTCATCAGCATATTCCCATCGTCCCCGCTCCTTCCCAAAGTATAGACAGGATCATGCTCCACAAAAAGTAAATAATTTGAAGTGCGTTCCTCCTGTTTCTTTTGCTCTTTCACCATTTCCAGCAATTCTTCCTGCTGCTGCCACACCTCTCTGTAACTTTTCCGGCCTAAATCGATAAATTTTGTCACCCTGTTCATACCTTCACCTATGTTTTAAATCTGCTTCACTTCTTTTTCTTAGCTGTTCTATCCTTTATTTCACAGGAATAGTTTTCCTGCTTATTTTCAGAGTTTACCGCCCTCTATCCTCCGGTCAAGTCTATTTACCCCCGGATGCCTCACGTCCGTTTCACGTGTCGCTCTGCATGATAACTGGAACGTACCAACGCTCCGCTCTCCACATGGGTAAATCCTTTTGACAAACCTATTGTTTTATATTCCTCGAAAACCTCCGGACGAATATATTCCACCACTTCGATGTTCCGGGAAGTAGGTTGTAAATATTGCCCTATCGTCATAACCTGACATCCCACTGCACGAAGATCGTCCATGGTTTCCAAAATTTCGTCCCTGGTTTCGCCCAATCCCAGCATAATCCCCGATTTCGAAACAATTCCGGCTTCCGAAACCTGCCGGATAACCTGTAAAGACGTATCGTATTTCGCCCGGCTACGTACCTTGTCGGACAAGCGGCGAACTGTTTCAAGATTATGGGAAATCACCTCCGGGGCTGCGTCGATCACCTGTTTCACCAGTTCGATACATCCCTGAAAATCAGGAATCAGCACTTCCATCGTCGTCGTTGGATTCTCCCTTTTCACAGCCTGAATCACCTTCACCCAATGCCCCGCCCCCAAATCCTCAATATCGTCCCGGTCTACCGAAGTAATAACCGCATGTTTCAATTTCAGCAATTGAATCGATTGGGCGATATTTTCCGGTTCCTGGGGATCTAAAGGGGCCGGATGTCCCGTCTTCACATTACAGAACTTACAGGCCCGGGTACATACATCCCCGCAAATCATAAAAGTCGCCGTGCCGCATCCCCAGCACTCTCCCTGATTAGGGCATCTTCCACTGGTACAAATCGTATGAAGACGATGTCCTCTGATGGTATTCATGACCTCCACAGACAATTGCCCCATAGGCAATTTGATTTTCAACCAATCCGGCTTTCTCCTGCTATTCTCCATAAATTCGACGCTATTTATCTGATATACAACGCACATACCACAAAGGATATGTATATTTGTCACAAAATTAAAAAAGAAAATGGATATTAAAAACCAAGAGGGCATTCCGTATCATACGGATGCCCTCTTTTTACTAACCCTTAAATTAAAAAAGCATTTTTCCCCGTTCTTATTACCGAGTTGCTTTTTAGAGATATTTTTTAGTTGTTTTCAATCATAAGATGTCACTTCTTCACATTGGTTGCGTTGGAAGATGAATTTTTTTCAAAATATTTGCAATAAGCGGAAATTCCGCATTCTTCACACTTCGGTTTACGGGCCACACACACATACCGTCCGTGCAAAATCAGCCAATGATGAGCCGTGGAAAGAATTTCCGGCGGTATGTTCTTCACCAATTCTTTTTCCGTTTCCAAAGGTGTTTTGGTGTTATTCACCAATCCAATCCGGTTCGCCACCCTGAACACGTGAGTATCCACAGGCATAGAAGGTTTGTGAAAAGCTACGGCCCTCACCACATTCGCCGTCTTCCTCCCCACACCGGGCAGAGTTTGCAGCAACTCCATATCATCGGGCACTTCACCGTTAAAATCCGACATCAGCTTTTTCGCCATAGCTGAAAGATGTTTAGCTTTATTGTTCGGGTAGGAAATCGATTTGATCAGATCGTAAATTTCCTCCACAGTTCCCTCCGCCATAGCTGCCGCATCCGGGAAACGTCTGAAAATGGCAGGAGTTGTCATATTCACCCGCTTATCCGTGCATTGCGCCGACAAAATCACGGCTACAATTAATTCAAAAGGACTTTTATATTGTAATTCACTTTCTGCCACCGGCATATGCTGGCTGAACCAGCGGATAAATCCGTCATATCTTTCCTTTGTTGTCATCTCTGCGCAATCTTTATACAAACATTTATAATCACTTAATCCTATTTAAAAAGCGATTCCTTTTCGAGTCGGGACACAGCGTAATCGTATATAAGGTTTCCTTTTCTTTCGTCTGCACTATTTTCTTTTCCGCTTTTTCCGTTTTCAGAATATTATTGTATTCTTCATTTGACGAAACCGTATATAAAGCTCTGTCCGAATACTCAAAATAATACCACATTTTGTCATCGTAAAGATATATAAAAAATTCATCTCCTGCCCTGCGGCGCGCTATTTCCAACTTAATTTTCACCGTTTTTTCAACAGGTTTTCCATGTATGGCGATCAGCCTCGCTGCTCCGTCCGATACATAAGAACGCGTGGTCGCATTCCAGGCAAAATCAAGGGAATCGAACACAAACAACTGAAACAGCGAATCCGGGATATTGGCAGACGAACGTCCCAAGCTTTTTTCCACTGCCGGAATATTGTTTTTGCCACAAATTGAATATATTTTTTCCTTCAACTGGCTTCCGGCACGGATCGTTTTCAGCTTCTGGTCTGAAAAATCCTTCAACATCACGGCCTCCATTTTTCCCAACACACTAAAATCGATCAGGTAGAGTAAATTTTTAATCGTCAGTTCCTCCTCTTTCAAATCGAAAGCAATATCCCCGGCCATATTCTGATATATTCCCGGAGCTTTAACCGCCAGATTCAGTTTCCCGAAAGCCGATACGGTATATTTTCCGGGATCGTAGCGGAAATGGTAATATTTATCCGCCACAGTATCCCGGATGATATACTGCCGTAAATTTTTCGACCAGATCAACTCGCCACGTCCGCCAACCAACATATCGTCGTTATAGAAAGTGCGGGTGCTTAAAAAAGAAGCATAGGGACGGGTGGTTTTATCCACATTCAGGAAAACACCATTAAAGATACGCTGCTGCGAATCGTTCCTGTTTTCAGCCTCCACCGGAATGGTGATACGCCGGGCGTCCAGATCGGAATCCACCGCCAGCCAATTGTGTTTCAAATAATCTTTATCGGCGGTCAATCCCACGTAACCCTTAAAAAACAGGTTTTTCTTTCCCGAATGAAGCGTGATGTTTCCCTTATAAATGAAACCGCTATTCAATGCCAGAGGCTGATCCGGGGCAATCACCGTTTTGGCATAGATCATCCGGCTGGTATCCGCATGAATCTCTGAAAAACGGATCGTACTGCTTTTTTCTTCCTCGCTCACGTATTTATAATCTCCCGAACCATTAAAATTATTCTTACCTTTCAACTGAAAAGTCACATTCGTCAGCACCTTGGTGGTATCCGCCAAATTACAGGCCAATACGCCACCTGTCAGCTCGCGAATCCCGCCTTGTCCCTGAATGAACACCTCGCCCTGCGACGGGTAAAAACGCCCGTTCGCCACATCGATATGATTCACCCAACGGCAATTAATATCCCCGTTCTTTAAATCGTAACGCGCCAAAGGAGCGATAAACGAAAGGGAATCGGCAGCCTTATCCGTAGCCAGGAAAAGATTTCTCCCCTGTTCCGGGATCAGGCGGGAATCCTCGATCTTCCAAATCCGTTGCAACTCATTTTCATCCTCGATACCGATATTCAGGTAAGATTCCTGCATATACCAAACAAAACTTTTAAACGTGCAGGAATAACGGCTGGAAGAAAAATTCACAAAATTAGCCTCTGCATTGTTCACAAACTGCCCTTTGTTATTAGCCAGATCGATATTTGCCCTCACATTATTGGTATTCAACTGAATATTCTTATCCGAAATGGCCGCTATTTTCAAACTGGTCTGTTGTGAAAGAATATTCTGTTCTTTCAGGTTAAACAGTTTCGACTGCATCACGGCATCTTTCAATTCCAATTGCCCCGACGCATCCAAATGCTCATCATACACATATAAATTTCCGGAATGTTGAATACGTTTATTGTATACGTCAAAAGGTTTACCTGTTGACGTGGCCTGCAAATACCCCTCTTTCACCAGATATTTCAGCTTCACCTGTTCTCCCCGTGCATCGGGACGCTTTCCTGCCAACGAAGAAACATCCAGGACTTTGGTATTAGCCACCATCCATCCCGGTAACATTAAAATGGTATCCGATTGAAATTTACTCCGGTGGAGATTCACTTCCCCCTTCGACAGAAATCCTCGTTGATCCAGAGTTACATTTCCTTTTAAACGTCCCCTTCCATAAAATTCCAAACCGGAAACCGGGGTTTTATATTTAATACCCAAACTGTTGTCGGCCATCAAACGCAGGGTGTCTTCTATCGGCGACACAATATTGGAAACCAATGTCCCGGTAAAAGCATACCGGAAATTATTCCCGTCATTGATGCCCCGGATGCTGTAAGGTTTCACCACATAGTAGAAGCTATCCCTTTTATAACCGCCGTCCTGTATGTTTTTATCGTCAAAATACACATACGACTCCTTGGTTGAATTGAATAACGGATAAGTAGCGTCTTTTTTCTTTCCCGATTTATTGTTCGGCTTGTCGATCACAATATCCCCCTTAATATCCCGGAGAATCGAATTGATCTTATCTCCGCGCACATGTTCGCCTTCCCCTGCCCGGTACATTCTGGCGGAATCCACCTTTGTCAGGTCGATAGCATATTTATTATAAGAAAAATAAAGATTCGAGCCGAACATATCAAACATGCCCGCATTCAGCTTTCCGTTGAACTGCATATCCCTATTTTTCAGCATGACCACTTTTTTATCCGAAGGCACCACATATACGTTTTTCGCCTCGCTGATCACAAATTTATCCACACCGAAAATCGTCAGGTTAAAATTTCTGACATCCAGCAGGGCATTCGTCCGGGAGTTTTCAGGAAGTGAAGTAAAGCGAAGGTTATCGTAATCCTGCTTACCGACGCGCGCCCACGTATAATCGAACAAACGCTGTTTTAAGGTGACTTCATCGCGCTTTTCGTGATAATCCACGAAATCATTATAAGACAGCAACACCACCTGTTTTCGTAGCTGGTCGGTAGGCTTCTTGATAAACTCCGCATATTCGGACAGCGTAAAAGTGTTACTTTTCAGGAAAGCGGCACATTGCAGCAACCCATTCAGGGGATTGATTTCATCCATCCCCTGTATATTATCGTACACATAATCGCTAAAAAAGTTCTGTGATTCAATCACCGCTTTGAAAAGTCCGGAACGGCTTCCCATCCTCAGTTCCATTTGGTTACTGTCGAGCGGCCACAAAATTTCCTCCATACTGAATAAAATTTTATGGTAGCTGTCCTTAAAAGACAAATGCTGGCTTTGCTCGGTGATACGCTTCACGGTTACCATCCGGTTGTGGTCGGTATATAAAAAATTCACGTCCGGATGAGTGATCTGCCCGGTATCGATGTTGATGGCCAAAGCCGCACTCCCCGACATTACCCGTGCCGAATCCAGATGGAAATGTCCCGAATACACGAACATATCGATCGAATCGTTCGGCACAACATGCAGAAAAGCCGGATGTTCGGAACTTCCGAATCCGCTCAGTTTCCGCCCGGCATACGAAATACCTCCCTGATAAGTAATATCCCGGAACAGCGAATCGATCCGAATGTCCGTTGCATACGAATAAAATTCCGGGAAGGGGATTTCACCTTTCCGGGTGAATTTAGAAGCGTTATCTTTGAGTTTTCCCAAGATAGGCCGGGCATACCGGGAATCATAGTGCAGCAACACGGAATCTGCCGTGTATTCGGACATTTTTCCATTCACTTTATAACGGGAAAGGGTGGCTGTCATCGGATCGCCTGCGCTCTCCCGCCAGGTAACAGTTCCTTTGTTTCCTGCAATCTCATCGCTCCCCAAATCATAAACAAGCTCTGTCCCCCGGATTACAATGGAATCTTTCCCGGTGTGGCACACCAAATCCGCCTCCCTAAATCTCAGGCGGACAGGCTCACCGGATTCCCAAACCATTTTTCCGCGGACCAGCCATTTGTGATTGACAGAAGCCACCAACACCTGTTCGCATACCACCGGGGTCACATGCTGCAAATAGTCACGTATCGCATTCCTCCGGTTCTCCTGCACGGCCTGTTTTCTTTTCAGTCCTTCCAGCCATACCTGCAAATTCTCTTTTTCTCCCCGGGAACAAAAGGCATTGACACATTTCAAATAATTTTTCAATTCAGGATTTACCGTCACCCTCAATTCCTGCAACCTTTGCAGCACCTTCTCCACGCTGTCTCTCTCGGCCTGCGTGAAAGATGCCCACGTTTCCACACTGCGATCTACTAATTCTTTCCGTTCCGAAACCGGCAGGTTTTTAAAGAGAAGATTAAAATTTTGTTCAAGAGTTTTCGCATCCTGGGCATGTAAAGCAAAAGGCAACATAATAAAAGCCAGCAACCAGAATTTCACAGCAGGCACACGCATATATAAGCAATTGGTTTTAAGATACACTACACTTTTCAACAATAATTCAGACAAAAATAGGATTTATTAGCCAATTATCTTGAAAAGATTTCGCTATTTTTGCAAAAACGGTATTGTTCCGCTACTTTACTAACGACTGAAAAACCAAATCATGATGACAATGACTGAACAGGAATACAAGCCGGTAATCCTGAATAAATATACTACCATCCTGAAATCCTGCCGGAATCTGATCACGAAAGAGGATATTCGGCAAATCAGGAGCGCATTTAAAATAGCGATACAAAACGAATCTAAAGCCAAAGAGCTGAATTACAGGGAGATTATCCGTATTTTGGATACCACCCTGATCATCACGCAGGAAATCGGTTTGGGGCGTACTTCGATCATTTGCACCATGCTGCATAAAACAGTGGAAAAGGATCTTCTGACCCCGGAACAAATCCGGGAAATGTTCGGAGAAAAAGTATGGCAGATTATCCGGGGCCTGAAAGATATTAGCCATATTTATGCCACCCAACGTATCGTCGATTCGGAAAACTTCCGGAAGCTACTGCTTAGTTTCGCCGAAGACATCCGGGTGCAGCTGATCTTTTTGGCTGAAAAGCTTTATGCGCTCCGGCAAGCGGCCACTCTTTCCGAAAAAGAACAGCAGCAACTGGCAAAGGAAACCAGCTATATTTATATTCCTTTCGCACACCGTCTGGGATTATACAATATCAAATCGGAAATGGAAGATCTCGCCTTGCGCTATTCCAATTCGAAAATATACCGGGAGATCGAGCAAAAGCTAAATGAATCGAAATCTGCCCGCGAAGCCTATATCGCAGAATTTATCGCCCCCATCGTCGATGAATTGAACCGGAGAGAAATTAAGTTCAAGGTAAAATACAGAACTAAAACCATTGCTTCGATCCTGAACAAAATGCGCAAAAGCCAGGTTGAATTCGAGGAAATATACGATATTTTCGCCGTCCGCTTTATTATCGACAGCTCCGGGGAAAACGAAAAACCGGATTGTTGGAGGGTATACTCTATCGTTACCGATAAATATACCCCGAATCCCCGCCGTTTACGCGACTGGATTTCCGTTCCGAAATCCAACGGATACGAATCCCTGCAAACCACCGTCCTGGGGCCGAACAACCGTTGGGTGGAAGTACAGATCAGAACGGAACGGATGGATGAAATTGCGGAGAAAGGATTTGCCGCACATTGGAAATACAAGGGAGGAAGTTCCGACACCATTATCGAAAACTGGTTGAACGAATTGCGTGAAATTTTGGAAAGCAACCAGAAAGATGCAATCGAATTGCTCGACGATATGAAAATCGACCTGAGCGATAAGGAGGTGCATGTGTTCACTCCTAAAGGGGATTTGATCACCTTACAGGCGGGGGCCACCCTGCTCGACTTCGCCTATGCAATCCACACCAATGTAGGCTGCAAATGCGTGGGCGGTATTGTAAACCAGCGCAACGAAACCCTTAAATATGTCCTGAAAAACGGCGACCAGGTGGCAATCATCACCTCTGCCAACCAACAACCGAAAGCAGACTGGCTGAATTTCACCGTAACTTCCAAGGCACGCAATAAAATCCGCCAATACCTGAACGAGGAGGTAAACCAGCAGGCGGACATCGGCAAGGAAACCCTGATGCGGCGATTGAAAAACTGGAAAATAGAGTATAACGATGAAGTGGTGCGCCGCCTGATGCAGCACTACAAATATAAATTCGCCCGCGACCTTTATCAGGGAATCGCCGTCGGGAAACACGATCCGGCAGAAATCAAGGAAATCCTGACGGCACAGCCGGAAGAAAAAAGTATTCCCCTTCCGCCAAAGGATATAAAAGTCAGCCGTCCGAAAAAAGTGGACGAAGATGTATTGTTGATCGATAAAAATGTAGACAATGTCGAATATAAATTCGCCCGGTGCTGCAATCCGGTATACGGGGACGACATCCTTGGATTCGTATCCATTGGCGAAGGCATTAAAGTACACCGGAAGCAATGTAAAAACGCCATAGAACTGGTGCGCCGTTACCCCTACCGGATCGTAAAAACTCAATGGACAAACGACGGGGCCACCTCGTACCAAACTATTTTGAACCTCACCGGAAAAGGAGAAGGAAATATTATTACAAAAATAACGGAATTGATTTCGAAAGACCCGCATGCAACGCTGAGGGCTATCTCGATTAATTCTGCCGAAGGTATTTTCGACGGGAATATCACCGTGTTGATCGACAATACGGAACATCTGTCACAGTTGATCTCCCGCCTGAAACATATCGAAGGCATTATAAAAGTCAATCGTCACGATTCCATGCTCGAATAGAAACAAGCCACTAAAAAGAAAATACCCCTTAAAAGCCAGGCTGCATGCCACCGGAAACCGGATTAGCTTTTAAGGGTATTTTTATATACAAAGAAGACATCAACTTGCTTATGGGCTATTGGATTTCCCGATTCAGCAATTCAACTCATAAAAACAAATCATTATACCGGCCTTTTAAGGAAAAACCGGGAACAGGCTCAATTTTTTGCCTGTAAAAGCCAGGCATCCGAAAACTGCGGATATTCACGGCGAATATCTGCCAGTTTCGTCCGGGCAGCACTCAGATGGTCGCTGCATAAAGCACTCACCCGGTACATTCCCTGTCTATTTTGCATAATGCTGCTTCCCAAAAAGCCCATTTTCGTCAGTTTATTACGAAGCCGGATAGCATTCTGCTCATAAATAAAACTCCCCACAATCACGCAATAGCGCATCATTTCCTTTCCTTGTGTGAGTGTAACCTCCTCCCGGCGGACATCTGCGGGAGCAGCCGTAACCACCAGCGTATCCTGAATTTCCTCTTTCACCACAACATCCACGGGTTGCTGCGTGAGGTGGCCCGCTTCCTGTGTCATTAATTTCTCTTTCGGCTTACAACAGGCAAGCGCGATAACCATAGCCAATAAACAAACGGTAGCTTTCATTTCTTATTACTTTTCGAATCGTTATACAATATTTTATACTATTCCGTTCCGGAAGAGTTTTTCATACTCAACCCCAAGTACAAAATTTACATTTTTATAGCAAATTGTACGAATCCTTATGTTTTAAGTTACCAGCAGTTTTCTTTTTCCTTGAAAAATCATACCTTCGCAAATTATGAAAAAATTACCTCGATCTATTATAAAAATTTAGAATGAAAAAATTATTTCTTCCCTTATTCGTTGCCTGCTCTTTAGGGGCAAGCGCCCAGACTGTCGATCAATGGCTGGGACTGACTCCGGTAGCGATCGAAAAACCGGCATTTGGAAATGTTAAAAATGTCAAGGACAATGTGTTCACCGAAGCCTCATTACTCGAAAATTCCAGCATAAATATCGGTAGCCTTGTCCCCGACAAAGATAAAGAAGAAAACCTTTATAAAGGCTTACGCTGGAGTGTGGCTTCCCTCACGGGCGACACGGTAACTTCCCCCGACCATAAAGGTCAGGTCACCCTGAATTATTATGCGGTATATTTAAGCAATTCCGAATGGATGAAAGGGAAACTGGATTTCTATCTTTTAGGAAATGCGGAAATCTATGTGGATGGCATAAAGAAACTGACGGTCACCGACGGTAAACCCGGCACCAAAAGCATTAGCCAGGATTGGATTCCGGGAAAACATACGATTATTGTAAAAACCACCACCGAAGGAGGTAAGTTATTTACAGCCCAATTTAAAGCGGCCAAAGAATTCGAACACCTTCCGGTGGAATTCAGCCTGTCGCCCAAAAGAGGTAAAAATATCTACGATGTATTGAACGGAAAACAGGTAAACCGGATCGATGTTTCTCCTTCCGGGAAATACGCATTGGTCGGGATCACCCACATTGTAAACGGGCAAAACACCTATAACACCACCGTTTACCGGATTGCAGACAAAGAAATCGTCTATTCCTTCTATGGCAGTAGCATCAGCAACCTACAATGGATTCCGGGAAAAGACCAGCTTTCTTTCTTCCAGAAAGAAGGTAACGCCAATTCCCTTTTCTGTTATGACCTGGAAAAACAGCAACAAACCCGCCTGATCTCTGAAGACAAACTGCTTACGGGCTACACCTGGTCGCCCGACCGTTCTTACCTGATCTATTACGTATCGGAAAATTTCAGCGAGCCGAACTGGCAATTACGTAAACTGTCGGGCATACAAGACCGCCAAAGTTATTTCCGCTATCGTTCTTATCTCTGTAAATACGACTTTAAAACCGGATTACACACCCGCCTGACCTGGGGTAACCTCAGCACTTCGCTGATGGACATCAGTCCCGACGGGCAAAAACTATTGATTTCCACTTCCCGTCCCGATTACAACGAATATCCGTTCAATAAACAGTCTGTTTATATGCTGGATATTAAAACCATGCAAATCGATACCTTATGGAAGGACAGATCGTATTCCATTTCCTGTAGTTTTTCACCGGACGGGAAAAAACTACTGATCAACGGAGGCCCTTCGGCATTCGGGAAATTAGGAGAAAACATCGGAAAACAACCTATTGCTAACCAATACGATGTTCAGCTATATATTTACGACCTGGAATCCCAAAAAACAGAAGCGATTACCCGGAACTTCAATCCTTCCGTCGACAATGCCACCTGGCATAAAGACGGAAATATCTATATAAAAGCAACCGATGCCGATTTTGTACGTTTATATCGGTATGCTGACGGAAAATTCACCCGTATCGAATGTCCCGGCGACCTGGTTTTGCAGACCAGCCTTCCGGAAAATGCCAGTTTAATGATGTATACGGCTTCCAATACCAACTATCCGCCAAGGATATATACCCTCGACCTGACAAACGATAAGGCCGAATTGTGGGACGATCCGCAGCAACAACAATATGAAAACATTGTATTCGGAGAAATGAAAGATTGGGACTACCATTATAAAAAAGGCACAACGATCGACGGACGCTATTACCTGCCCGCCGATTTTGACCCAACCAAAAAATATCCGCTGATTGTCTATTATTACGGCGGAACAACTCCTGTTGCCAGAAGTTTCGGAGGACGCTGGCCCTTCAATCTCTATACGGCCAATGGTTATGTTGTTTATGTTATGCAGCCTTCGGGAGCTATCGGATACGGACAGGAATTTTCTGCCCGCCACCAAAACAACTGGGGTAAAATCACAGCCGATGAAATTATATCCTCGACGAAAGCTTTCGTCAAAGCACACCCCTTTATCGATGCGTCCAAAGTAGGCTGTATGGGAGCCTCCTACGGCGGTTTCACCACTGAATACCTGACCACTCAAACCGATATTTTTGCCTGTGCCATATCGCACGCCGGAATCTCGTCCATTGCCGGATACTGGGGAGAAGGTTACTGGGGTTATGGATACAGCACGAACGCATCGGGACATTCTTATCCCTGGAACCGGAAAGATATATATATAGACCAAAGTCCGCTGTTCAACGCAGACAAGGTGCATTCCCCTATCCTGCTGATACACGGGACAAAAGATGTCAATGTTCCCACAGGACAAAGCATACAGTTCTATACAGCCCTAAAACTGTTGGGAAAAGATGCAGAACTGGTATTTGTAAAAGATGCCGATCATGCCGTTGTAGATTATAACCAGCGAATCCTTTGGAATAACACCATATTATCCTACTTCGCCAAATACCTAAAAGGACAACCGGCCTGGTGGGAAAATATTTACAAAGAACTCAACCTGTAAACCTTTTTCTTTTTTACCTTAATATTATACCTTTGCGGAAAGTTAAAAACTAATTCAATATCATAATACAAATGGACCAAATCCAAAATAGAGCAGCGGATAATATCCGAATCCTTGCGGCCTCAATGGTTGAAAAAGCAAAATCGGGACACCCGGGCGGAGCCATGGGCGGAGCCGATTATATCAATGTATTGTACTCGGAATTTTTAAACTTCGATCCCGATGATATGACTTGGGTGAATCGTGACCGATTCTTCCTCGATCCGGGACACATGTCACCGATGTTATACTCCGTACTTAGTTTACTGGGAAAATACTCGATGCAGGATCTTGAAAATTTCCGTCAATGGGGCAGTGTAACCCCCGGTCATCCGGAAGTGGACGTGAAACGGGGAGTAGAAAACACCTCCGGCCCGCTGGGACAAGGACACACAATGGCGGTGGGAGCTGCAATTGCAGAACGTTTTCTGGTGGCTCGTTTCGGAGAATGGATGGCTCACAAAACCTATGCTTTCATTTCAGACGGAGGCATACAGGAGGAAATCTCTCAAGGTGCGGGACGTATCGCAGGAACTCTCGGACTGTCGAATCTAATCATGTTCTACGATTCGAACAACATTCAGCTTTCTACGAAGGTAGAAGAAGTTACCCACGAAGATACAGCTAAGAAATACGAGGCGTGGGGATGGAAAGTCATCACAATCAACGGCAACAACGCCGACGAGATCCGCAATGCCCTGAAAACGGCAAATGCGGAAACGGAACACCCTACCCTGATCATTGGCCGCACACTCATGGGAAAAGGAGCTATGGGACCGGGCAATGAAGATTTCTCAAACAAAGTATCTACACACGGACAGCCTTTAAGCGCGGCCGGAGCTTCCATAGACAAAACCATAGAGCATTTAGGAGGTGACCCTAAAAATCCTTTCACGATATTCCCGGATGTACAGGAATATTACGCTAAAGTGTTGGAACAGAAAAGAGCTTATGCACAAAAGAAAAAAGCAGAACAGGCAGCCTGGGAAAAAGCCAACCCGGAACTGGCAGCCAAATTCCATCAATATATGTCGGGCGCAGCTCCTGCTATCGACTATAAAGCCATACAGCACAAAGCCAACATTGCAACCCGCGCCGCTTCAGCAGACGTCTTGGAAACTTTAGCACAGCAGGTGGACAACATGATCGTCAGTTCTGCCGATCTTTCCAATTCCGATAAAACGGATGGTTTTATCAAAGGCGGAGCACGCAATTTAGTGAAAGGCGACTTTAGCGGGAAATTCTTCCAGGCAGGTGTTTCCGAACTGACGATGGCAGCCATCTGTAACGGTATAGCCCTGCACAAAGGTATACATGTTGCTTGCGCCACCTTCTTCGTATTCTCCGACTATATGAAGCCTGCATTCCGTTTATCGGCCTTAATGGAAATGCCCGTAAAATACATTTGGAGCCACGATGCTTTCCGGGTAGGTGAAGACGGTCCGACTCATCAGCCTATCGAACAGGAAGCTCAGTTACGCCTTATGGAAAAACTGCAAAACCATTCCGGACACATGAGCCTGCTGGCACTTCGTCCTGCCGATGCCAACGAAACATCGGTAGCCTGGAAAATGGCGATGGAAAACGCGTCCACCCCGACAGCCCTGATCCTTTCGCGGCAAAACATCAACAACCTGCCCGATAGCAGTTACGAACAGGCTTTACAGGCAGAGAAAGGCGCATATATCGCCTTAAAGAACAGCGAAACGCCGGATGTCATTCTGGTGGCTTCCGGATCGGAAGTTTCCACACTGGTCGATGCCGCTCATTTATTGAAAGAGAGAAAAGGGATTTCTTCGCAAGTTGTCTCTGTGATTTCCGAAGGACTTTTCCGTACCCAGCCTGTTGCCTACCAGGAAGAAGTCATTCCGGCTTCATTACCGAAATTCGGCCTGACGGCAGGTTTATCGGTAACTCTCGAAGGATTGGTCGGAACAAACGGCAAGATTCACGGAGTGAACCATTTCGGTTATTCCGCACCTGCCACCGTTCTTGACGAAAAATTCGGATTTACCGGAGAATTCGTGTACAATGAAATTTGCGGGATGCTGAAAAAATAATCGGTTTCCCAATGTAAATTACCGCTTATTCAGGATGCTGGAATTTTCCAACATCATCCTTACCATAAATGCCGGGATTCTTTTTCCATAGAGTTCCGGCATTTTTTATCAGGACAAGTCCTGAATTGAATAACAGCACGGTCAATCAGGTCAGTCAAGCCCGCTTTCAGGACAAAACCTCCCCTTCCGCAAAATAAATCAGGAAAACAAAAGACAATTCACATCGGGACAATAAAAGGAAACTGAAATTAAAAACCATTTGCCTGCCCGTCGTTTTTACGGAAGAATTTAGGACAGGGAATCGGTTTCATCCGGCGGCGTTCTCCCCGATGTTCCCGTTCACCCATCAAAAATATCAGGGAAACCTCGTGAGAGCCGTTTCCGGCATTGCTCAATTTCGATAAAGTCCAATCGAAACTATAAGCTATACGAAAAACTTTCGTATCATACCCGATCATCAGGATCACCGAATTTAATGGACGATCGAAATTCTGCCTGAACCAGGCTCCGGCAACCAAATCGTTCCGGTTAAAAAAAGCACCGTAATTCATTTGTACATGCTTATCCTGCTTCTGGAACATGAACAAAGGATTTATAGTATAGTAAACGGGACGTAACCCATAATGGGTCACCGGAAACTCCGCCCCGAAATGAGCGGTATATTTCATCGGCAGGCGCGCATCGTCGGAAAAAGCAAGCGCAGGTTGTGCCAAATGCTGCAAAGCCACTCCAAAATGGTATTTATTAAAAAATGCCATTGTCCCAAAAGAGAAATCGGCGGCAAATTTACGCCTGACAGCAGGGTCTTCGGAAGCGTCATGAGGATAGATAGAACCGTAAATAGGATCGATCATATCCGGAAAATCCAATTCCGATAAATCAACATAATTCTGTATCATTGAAGCTCCCAGGGCCAAACGTACCCCGGCATCCCTGCGAATCCGCACCAAATAAGAATAAACACCCGTAACCGTAGTTGTTTTCAATGCCCCACGTCCCTGCCTGTCCTGTTCCACCTGAAAACCGATTCCGCTTCCGGTCTTTCCCAAATGCCGGTCATAAGACACGGAATAAGTCACATAGGGCTGTCCCAATTCCGGCCATTGATTCCGGTAATTCACGATAATACGGTGATAGTATTGCGAACCTGCGAAAGCCGGATTCAAATCCAACTGATTAGCAAAAAATTGAGAATACTGCAAATCCTGAGCAGATGATGGTATGGTAAACCACATCAATAACATCCCGAAAACATACCTTGCAGATCTCAACTTTATAATCATATACACACTTTATAGCAGCGTCCAAAATTACAAATTACATTGAGATATAATAGAAACACCCGCTTAAATTTCACACCATCCTTTTCTTGTAATCAGATCGGTCAATTCTCCCTGTTGAAGTTCCTTTTCTCCGGCATTGTGCTGCAATACGATAAATCCGGTATCATAACGGGAACGCTTTACCAAGGAGGCGGCAAGATTCATCAATCCCTGATAGGTAAAATCATTTTGTTCCACATTCACCGACATTAGTTTGCGGCATTTCCCGAAATCCAATTCCGACAGATGATTTTTTCTACAACGGAATGTAACCAACTTCCGGCAACCACTTAAATCCAGATTCCTCAACTCATTACAGGAACACGACAGGTAAAACAACTTCCTGTATCTCGACAATTTCAACTCACGGATACGGTTCTTTGCACAGTAAACCTCATAAAGCCCCCTGCAATTACGTAAATCCAACTCTGTAATCTGATTATCCGAACAATCGATAAACTCCAATGTCGGGCATTGTGAAACATCGAGGGCTACTACATTGCTACGGGGTACATCCATATCGGTGATATTCAAACCTTTCACACATAATTGATATGCACCTGTTTTTTCATACCTGTGTGAAAAAGGTTCCACCAAATCACTTTTCCGGGAAACGGTTCCGTCTCCCCATTCCACAATTACTTGTGCGGCCTCGATCCTAAAGCAAAGTTCACTTCCTCCCAAAACGTTCACCTTCAAACCAATTTTCCCGGCGATCCGTTTTTTACAAAAGAAACTTACAAAAAAATCCCCCACCTTGTTATTCATATTGGGCATTGTTATTAGCGGCCTTCAACCTGATCCGGCGAACAGGGGACATCCGGCCGTTTTAAATAACGAACCATTCATTACTACTGAAAACAAGACACGACAAACCTTTCCACATAAATTGGACACCTCGCCGTTTTATTCCTATTGTCTCTTTAAATAAGTGGTAGTTTCGTTATTTAAGAATAAAACTTAACGCTAAATACTAATATAGAACCCTCTTTGATTCGCTGCAAAGATAGTAAATCACACAACAAACTTATGATAATTTTATAAATATATTATATATTATGAGA
>OBYR01000060.1_pt1 | contig 129578 bp, 84 predicted proteins | sample 1495491 | NCBI WGS metagenome assembly OBYR01 (sample SAMEA2580206, study PRJEB22360) | human gut metagenome | biome: human gut; feature: human-associated habitat; material: faeces | place: Denmark | collected 2008/2010 | reverse complement strand
CCGTAAAATTATGTTCATAGAAAAGTTTGTTTGATCCATTAAAAACGTTCGTTTTTTATAGGAAGAAAAAAGGGAGGCCGGAAAAAGGCATAAAAAAAGAAGAAAAAAGAGGTCGAAACACTCCTTTTTCTAAAAGGCAAAAGTTAATCAACTTATAATGAAAAGTTTAAAAGGACAATGGATGTGCAAAATGAAAGTGGTGATTATAAAAATGCGATATGAAACAACACGCTTAAAATCTATATTTTTTATCTAAGAAAACGAACGTTTTTTTTTGCTGAAGAAAATAGTAGCCGTCTTTTAATAATCAGCTTTTTAATGTCTCTTTGACTTAACAAACGATTGCATACTTTTGATAAACCACCACTTGCGCAAGAGTTGTACAATCGGTTGCTCAAAGATAAATGCTTATTATTGATATTTCAAAGAATTTTAAGTTATTTTTCGACATATAGATTAAAAATAACGCTGTTTTAACTATTAATTCATTGATAATCATTTTATTACTTAAATGTTAATATTTTGCTAAGTTCTGATTTTGGAGTAAGGGGTGGTCCTGAATTGAGATGATTCTGTTATATTTTGAGATGATTTTAATAAAAAAATTTCCAAATTGACAAATACTAATTAATATATTTGTGCAATCGATTGGGTGAAGAAATCAAAAAAGTGCGTAAATGAAAAAAATGTTTGTTCTGGGGTTGTTGCTTTGTGCAATAACTTTAAGCGCGTTTGCTAAAAGTTGGGAAACAGCGTCCGAAAATTTAATCCGGCGTGTGGTGAAAGCCCGTGCATCGGAGTTTTGTGTAGAAGCAATCCCTTCCTTTCAGGGGAGGGACGTGTTTGAGATAGAAAGCCGGGAAGGAAAAGTGGTGCTGAGGGGTAATTCCCCCGTAGCAGTTGCTTCCGCATTGAATTGGTATTTGAAATATTTTTGCCGGCAACAAGTGTCCTGGAATCATTTCGAGGTGGAATTGCCCGCTTTGTTGCCGGAGGTGAAAACGAAAGTCCGCCGGGAATCGCCCTATTGGGACCGCTCTTATATGAATTATTGCACATTCAGTTATACAGCGGCTTTTTGGGATTGGGATCGCTGGGAAAAGGAGATCGACTGGATGGCTTTGCATGGGATTACGATGCCTCTGGCCATAACGGGACAGGAAGCCGTGTGGTATAATACTTTGAAAAAGTTTAAAATGACCGATGAGGAGATCCGTTGTTTTTTGGTGGGGCCTGCTTTTTTTGCCTGGCAATGGATGACCAATATCGAGCAGTGGGGAGGGCCGTTACCTCAGGAGTGGATTGAACGTAGTGTGGAATTGGGAAAAAAAATATTGGCACGGGAACGGGAGTTGGGAATGAAACCTGTTTTGCAGGGATTTACCGGTTACGTTCCTTTGAAATTAAAAGAAAAATTTCCGGAAGCGGATATTACCGTGAAACCTTTTTGGTTACGTTATTTCCCGCCCGGAACGGCTCAGTTAGATCCGCTGGACCCCTTGTTCGGGAAGATCGGTAAGGTGTTTTTACAGGAACAGAAGAAACTTTTCGGGACGGATCATTTGTATGCAGCCGATCCTTTCCACGAAGGCCAGCCGCCGAAGACCTATAAAGGTTATCTGGAGGAGGTGGGAAAAGCTCTTTTCGATGTTGCTTACCGGGTGGATAAGAAGGCGGTGATTGTGATGCAAAGTTGGTCGTTCCGTCCGGATGTCGCTTTTGCGATTCCTCAAGACCGTTTGTTGGTTTTCGATTTAAATTCTTCGCGTTCGAAGCAGTTCGACCGTTTTAAAGGACGGGCCTGGCATGGCGGGATGATTCATAATTTCGGAGGTACGGTGGCGATGGGAGGAAATTTGGATGCATTGGCCAGCCGCCTTTGCATAGAAGGTAAAGATTCCACCTGGAAAAATTATGTCGGGTTCGGGCTTTTCCCGGAGGCAACGGAAAACAATCCGGTGGTGTATGAACTGGCTGCCGAAATGGCCTGGCATTCCCGTAAACCGGATATAGGCAACTGGTTGCAGGATTATGCGACGGCACGTTACGGGGTGAACGATCCGGAGATGCAGGAAGCCTGGAAGGTGTTGTATGCCACGGTGTATGGTAAAAAAAGAGGGGTGACTTTGGTGGGCGAATCGCCTATCTGCGCCCGGCCTCATTTGAAAATCAGGGGAGCGTCGCCTAATTCCGGCCTGACTTCTCAGGGCGCTTATAGTTTCCCGGAATTGTGGAAAGCCCCTTATTATATGCTGCAAGCCGGAGAGGGATTGCGCCAGCATCCCAATTATCGCTACGATTTGACGGATGTGATGCGGCAATGCTTGGCGGATATGTCTATTTTGATGCAGGTGGAGCTGGCGGATGCCTACCGCGATGGCAATCGGCAGGCTTTCGAAGCGGAAGCGAAGCGTTTCTTGGAGCTGATTCTCGATATGGATGAATTGCTGGCTACGGATGCTTGTTTTACCTTGGGGAAATGGATTGCGGAAGCCCGGAATTGCGGGGAAACAGAGGAGGAAAAGGCTTTGTATGAAAAAAATGCCCGTTGGCTGGTGACCGTATGGGGACCATATGATAAGAACGCCATGTTGTTCGATTATTCCAACAGACAGTGGGCGGGATTGTTCCGGAATTTTTATTATAAGCGTTGGGAATTTTATATCGATTTCCTGCGTCGGGAACTGGAGAAGCCTGCTGCCGACCGCTATGTGGAAACCCCGGGGATACATCACCGTTTCGGGCGGCCCTCCAATGAGGCGAACGATTTTTATAAAATGATTTCCCGCTGGGAATACTCCTGGTGTGAGGGTACTGAAACCTATCCGGCAACAGCGGTAGGCGATACGTATGAGGTGGCTCTGAAGTTGTATAAGAAATGGAATGCCCTGGCAGCCCGTTTATATGAAGGAGGGAAGGATGCACAGGGAAACGAGGTCGATCCCGATAAAAAGAAAGTCATTTTCGGAATAGATTGATGGGGTGTGCCTGTTCGGGCGGGTGCGGCAAGGAAACGGAAATTGTTCGGAGATATAATAATGATAGAAATGAAACAGATCAGGAAAGTTATTTTAGGGGGGATTCTTTTAGCCGGGGTATACCTGGGAGGTGCTTCCCGGACTGGATATGCGCAGCCTGTTGAAATTTTCCGGACAGAAAAAATAAACTCACGGGAAATGTCTGTCGTTGTGGATCAGGATTTTCCCCGTGTTGTGGAATATCGTTTGGGTAAAAAAATATTCCGGGGTGCTTTATCGGCGGAACGGCAGGGGGTGGTGAACGGTAAGGCGCAACCTTGCCGGGTTTCTTTCCGGAAAGAAGGAACAGACCGGGTGGTGTATGATTTTACATTCAACGACATTGAACTATCGTTCAGTGTGGAACTGTCAGTTAGAGGACAGGTATTGGAAGGAAGGGTAAGCCGGATAAATGATGACTGCGATAAACTTTATATGTTAGCTTTTCCCGGTCAGCAATTACTTTCGGTTACGGCGGAAGATAAGGCATCCGCTTATATTTGGTGCCGGATGATCCCGATGAAAGATGCTCCGGATGTATATCGCACTTTGCAGGAATCACCACTGGATGGGACAGCCCGAACGGCGAATTACTTGTTTTTAGAGAACGGTGATCTTGCTGCCGGGATTTTAAGTAATGTGATCGATGAACGTGAACGGGTGGCCTTTCAGGTGAAGCAAATTGCCGGGAGAAAGGTGTGCCAGGCGTGGTGTCCCGTATGGACTTATCGGGAATTATCCACAGAGACGCTGGAGGCTCCCTGGTTTAAGGTGGTGATTGCCGGGGACGGTAACCGTGACGGTGTCACCGACTGGCAGGATGCAGCCCTGCTTTATCGGGCGGAAGTGCAACGGCCTTTCCGGGCGGAGGAAGTGAAAACGATCGTTTCGTCGCAAATCGGATTCAACGCTTCGCACCTGGCGGAAAATCCTTTTTTGCGGATGTTCGATAATATGAAAAAATGTGCGTTGCTTTTGGATTTCCTGCCCCAGGATTTGCTGGTGAAGGGATTTCAGGGCGGGGGACACGATTCGTCTTTTCCCGATTATGCACATCCTAATGTGCAGGCCGGAGGTTTCCGGGATTTGAATTATATGATCGACCACGGCAGGGAAATCGGCTTAAAAGTGGGATTACACATCAATTGCACGGAGGCTTATCCTGAATCGCGGTATTTCGACCCGTCGATATTGAGCAAAGAACTGGGTTGGCTGTGGGGAGACCAGGCGGTGCTGATCGATAAGAAAAAAGACCTGAAAAGCGGGAAGCTTTTTCAGCGGATCGACGAAATGTTCGATTCCGTGCCGAATATCGATTTCCTGTATGTCGATACTTACCAGGACCGGGGTTGGCCTCTGATTAAGATCAATGAGAAATTGGTTGCTAACCGCCAGCGGATGTATACCGAATTCGATGCGGCGATGGACGGGGTTTCAACCTGGTCACATGGCCGCACCCGGCTGAAAGGGAAGGTGGCACGCTTTATCTGGAATGATTGCCGGGATATATTTGGGCTCGATCCTTTGTTGCTGGGAGCAGAGCATCATGGAATAAACGGTTGGGAAGGCGAGGCGGCGGTATCCCGGTTTGTGAAAGAGGTGTACACCCGGAATTTGCCGACTAAATTTTTACAGCATTTCCACCTGATGTGTTGGAAAGAACGGGAGGCCGTGTTTGAAGGCGGCGTGAAAATGACGATGCAGGACAGTCGGGTATGGGGAAGCTGGGGCGATATGACGTTTTTCAGCGGTTTGTGGGATGAACAGAAGAAGAATTTTAAAGATATAAAGGTTTTTGTTCCTTGGGAACCTCTGGCGGAACAGCCCGGGCGTATTTTTGTCTGGGATGAAACAGGCGGGAAGGGGCATTGGGTGTTGCCCGCTTCGTGGAGGAAAGTTAAAAAGGTATATGTATACAAGCTGACGGATCAGGGACGCATTTTCGACCGTGTTGTGTCGGTAAGCGGTGGTGCTGTGGATTATACATTTGAAAAGGAAACCCCTTATGTTTTTTATTCCCGTAAAGTTCAGGAAATAAGTCCGGCCGACATGAAATGGGGCGACGGGCAGGAGATTGCCGATCCGGGATTTAACGATTCTTCTTTATCGTCCTGGGAGAAAACCGGGGAGCGGGAAGCGGTGCAGGTGGCGCATGACCGTAACGGTCAGACTTCACTGAAACTGGCTGCCGGAAAAGTGGCGGGAGTGAGCCAGCGGATCGGGGCCTTGCAGCAGAATGCCGCCTATTACGTTTCGGCCCGGGTATTGATCGACGGAAAGACGCCCCGAAAGACAAAATTGCAGGTGGAAGCTTTGCAAAAAGGGAAGGTGGTTCATGCCGTTGAAAATTATTTGGATAAGACCACCCTAAACGGGGTGAGGGGCTGGCAGCGGTTGAGGGTGCCGTTCGAAATGCCTGCCGGGGCAGACCAGGTGAGAATTTCCGTTTGGGCAGAGCCGGGAACGGACGAGACTGTGGTCTGGGTGGACGATATGAGGGCTTACCGCACCACTCCTGTGGCAAAAGATGCCCGTTGTGTTTTGTCGGAAGATTTCGAACAGAGGGATATGGGTTGGGGACCTTTTGTGAACACCGTAAAAGGCAGCATTTATACCGATCTGTCGGAATTGAATCCCGGACGTACGGCGGATGTCATCGACGGGAATTTTTCGTTGAAGACCTGGAATCAGAGGAAGGGTTTGCTTTATCGCACGGTGCCGGGATTGTTGCGCCTGTTGCCGGAGCAGGGATATGAGATTGAATTTGAATATTTATGTGACCGGGATGATAGCTACGAATTGGTGGTAAAAGAGAGCGACGAGCCGGAAGCCCGGGTGTTATTGCGGGAGCCGGTGAAAAGAGGTAAGGGACGGATCAGGAAAGAATTTTCAACCACCCGTTATCCGGATGCCTGGATCGGGATTGAAAAAACGAACGATGATCCTGTTATTTTTGTGATGGATAACCTGAAATTATTTCTTCGCTAAAAATATTTAAATTTTTCTAATATAATTAGTAGATTCGTCGCCATGAAAAAATATATATTCGTTATACTGTGGATGATAGGTTGGTCGGGAATAGCTGTGGGACAGCTTGCCGTGCCTTCGATCATCGGAGACCACATGGTGGTGAAGCAAAATAGTGATTTTCGCATCTGGGGTTGGAATGCTCCTAATGCGGGATTAGTGGTAACCAATTCGTGGGGAAAAGATACGGTGAAGGTGCATGCGAATCAGGTGGGCAATTGGGAAGCGGTGTTGAAAACACCTCCGGCGGGTGGTCCTTACGAAATTAAAATTCGTTCGGGGAAAGAAGAACTGATTTTCCGGGATGTGCTGTCGGGAGAAGTGTGGCTTTGTTCCGGGCAGTCGAACATGGAGTGGAACGGAATGCGCGGATTGAAACAGATCAAGGAAGAATTGCCTCATTGTGAAAATAATCAAATCCGTTTTTTTTATGTGGATAAAAGGGTGTCGGCCACACCGCAGGATAATTTGCCCGGAAAATGGGTGGTGTGCGATGCAGAGTCGCTGAATCGGTTTAGTGCGATCGGTTATTTTTTCGGAAAAACCCTTCAACATGACTTCCGGTTTCCGGTAGGGCTTATCAATTCTAATTGGGGAGGCACTCCGGTGGAATTTTGGATGCCGGGAGATTCCTGGAAAAATCCCCGGCTCGATTCGTTGAAAATGCGGACGGGTTCCTGGGCGGCACGGAATAGCCAGGCCTATAATGCGATGATCTATCCTTTGCGGAAATACAATATTACGGGAACCATCTGGTATCAGGGTGAATCAAATGTATCGAATGCCGACGGGTATTCAGAATTGTTCACGGCTATGATCGAAGGATGGAGAAAGGCTTTCCGTCAGGACTTCCCCTTTTACTATGTGCAATTGGCTCCTTATGCCCGTTGTCCGCAACGTTGGGGAACTACTTTAATCCGGGAGCAGCAGGATAGAACGCTGGCTGTGCCGAAAACCGGGATGGTGGTGATTACCGATTTGGTGGACGATGTAAACAATATTCATCCCCAATTGAAAAAAGAGGTGGGGCAACGTCTTGCGAGGCTGGCGGCTGCCGAGGTTTATGGTGAAGAAGGAAATCCCTACTCTCCCCGTTACCAATCCATGACTGTGAAAAAGAACAAGGTGGAAGTGGTATTTTCGGGAGCGGTCGATCCTTTGGTGGTGGAAGGGCAGGAATGTGTGGGATTTGAGATAGCCGGGGAAGACCGGAAATTTTATCCGGCGAAAGCAAAGGTGGAGCATAACAACGTGGTGTTGTCTGCCAAAGAAGTGAAAAATCCGGTGGCGGTGAGGTTTGGATTTTATAATGAGGCGATCGGTAATTTGTTTGGAGACAACGGTTTGCCGGTAGCTCCTTTCCGGACAGATACCTGGACGTTGGATAAATAAACGATAAACTATTTTAACGTTGATAAAATGAAAATACAAGTATTATTCGTATTGTTGTTGTGTGGTAGCTTATCTGCCCCGGCTCAAAAGAAGTTATTATTGGGAGGTTCCGGCTGGAACAAAATCGTATTGTTGGATAAGAAAAACAAGCAGGTGGAGTGGAGCCATAAACTGAGTCCGGGCGATGAGTGTAATTGTGTGGCTTATACGAAAAAGGGACAGATTTTGTATGCTTACCGCAAAGGGGCGAGATTGATTACGAAGGATGAGAAAACGGTATGGGACTATCCGGTGGAAGGGGAAGGGGAATTGCACACGGCATCGGTGCTGCCTGACGGCGGATTCCTGCTGGGAATTACCGGAAAGCCTGCCCGTATCGTGGAGCTGGATAAAAACGGGAAAGTCCGCAAAGAGATTACTTATGACACGAAGATCAATAGCCTGCACGGGCAGTTCCGCCAGATTCGGAAAAGCCGTAAAGGTACTTATTTAGTGCCGCTGATGTCACGTCAGCTGGTGGTGGAACTGGATGCCGACGGGAAGGAATTACAATCGTATAAAGCAGAAGGAAATACATTTGCCGTGCTGGAATTGAAAAACGGTAATTTGCTGATTTCTTGCGGAGACGCTCATTCGTTCCTGGAGGTCGACCGTAAGACGGGCGAGCTGGTGAGAAAAGTGAAACAGAACGATATTGACGGGGTGTCCTGGCAGTTTGTGGCGGAGATTGCTGCCGTGAAAGATCATTTGTTGATTTGTAATTGGGCGGGACATTCCAGTGTGAAAGATCAGCCTTCCGTTGTGGAACTGGACGCCGACGGGAAAGTGATATGGTCGCTTTGCGATGGTGCAAATGTCCGGAATATTTCCGCTGTTTACCCGGTGAAGTAAATGTTTGGCAGGATGTGCTCCGGCTCATTCCGGACGGATGAGTTTGAGTGTACTCCATGATATGCAGGTGTCGGCGTACATTGTGCCCTAAAAGTGGACTGCCCCCTTATCGTTTATCCAAACTTTAAGGGGGCAGTTTTTGTTTAAGAACCACAGTTATGAAAAAGCGGTCTGCTTCGGGCATATATCCGGTTGTTCCGGTTTTAAGTTTTCCCTTTGTGCCTTGTTGGGTGGGGAAAACTTAAAGATTGAAAGTCGGAGCGGGAAGATTTTCACTTTTCCGGTTAATTGTATTTCACCGGGATGCAGATGTCTACCACCCATTTTTTTTCGGGGTGTTCGTCCCGGTTGTTCTGGTAGATTTCATAATGATGCCCGTTGGTGCATTGACAGCCGTGTTCTGCCACCAAATCGAACATAGCATGCCAGGCGTTAGGAAATTCTTCCATCCCGATTTCAAATCGTCCTACGGCATACAACCCTCCGCTTAATTCATATTGTCCGATCTCTCCTTCGGTTTTAACGGTTTCATTGACCGTCATTCCGGCATCGGCGGTCAGTCTTCCTTTTTCTGTGACATCCGGATTGTCGTGATAGACGGAAAGTAATTTCATGCCGGGCACCGTGACCAGCCCCCGCGGATAAGCCCACTGCATCAATTTGGCAAAGGCTTCCTGCATTTGGTCGAGAGCTCCCTGATGGCGGCAATAGATGATAGGTTGCGGTGGTAAATTTTTGATTTCAAAGGTACAATTCATAGTTTTTCCTCCTGTTATAATTGTTTTACGGGAACAAAAGTAACGAGAGTACAACCGGTCAGTTGTATCGGCTATGCTTTTGAATGGACTGTTCTTGCTATCCGGTTGCTGATTTTTGTTCCGGTAAGCTTCGGCTGTCATTCCGAAATGACGTTTGAAGTTCCGGCAAAATACATGGATAGAATTGAATCCACAGTCGTAGGCAATATTCATAACAGGCACGTCGGGAGCCGAAAGCAACAGGGAAGCCGCCCGTTCCAGCCTTCTCCGGGTGACGAACTTTGCCAGCGGTTCACCCATTTCTGCCGAAAAGATGCGGTGAAAGTGATAAGGGGACAGGTCCACCTGTGCCGATAGAATCTTTAAGTCTAATGGTTGGTCGAGATGGGCGTAGATGTGGTCTATGACTCTGTTTATCTGTTCTTTATAGTGTTTTTGCACCGCTTCTTTCTTCATTTGTGTAAGTTTTGAGGTTACAAAATAAGCGGATTTTACCGAGCGGAAAGAATTTATTTCAATATTTCAAACATTTATATATAATCTTGTTTATACGATACTTGTTTTTATATCTTTGCGAGGGCGGCTTGAATCTATGTGGATGAAAACAATGTTTTTTATTTAACAATAAATTATGAAATTCTGTGTAATCTTCTTATGGCTGGGATTGCTGTGCAGCCTGGCTTTACCTGCTCAGGAAGCGGGAAAAATAATCAAAGTGGCCTGTGTGGGAAATAGCATCACCTTTGGTGCCGGGATCGGAAACCGGGATAAGGATAGTTATCCGGCGGTGCTGGGACAAATGCTGGGCGACCGGTATGAGGTGAGGAATTTTGGGTTTAGTGCCCGTACCCTGCTGAATAAGGGAGATCATCCTTACATGAAAGAACAGATGTTTCAGGATGTCCTGCAATATCAGCCCGATGTGGTGGTGGTGAAGCTGGGAACGAACGATAGTAAGGTTCAGAACTGGCGTTACGGACGGGAATTCGGAAAGGATTTGGAAACGTTGGTAACGGCTTTCCAAAAATTGTCTTCCCGGCCTGCGGTTTACCTGTGCTATCCCGCTAAGGCCTATAAATTTCAATATGGGATTCAGGATAGCGTGATCGTCCATGGAATCATCCCGGTGATCGACAAGCTGGCACAGAAAAAACATTTACAGGTGATCGATATGCACACGGCAACCGATGGAATGCCTCAGAATTTCCCGGATGCCGTTCATCCGAATGAAGCCGGGGCTATTGTTATGGCAGCCACTGTTTACAAGGCTTTGACCGGAAAAGAAATAGAACATACCATGCAGGCATTTCCCGGCAGGAAATCGTCGTGGAACGGATATGACCGTTACGATTTTAAATACCGGGGACGCGATGCTATTGTGGTATGTCCGCAACAGGCTGCTCCCGGCAAGCCCTGGATATGGCGTCCGGCTTTTTTCGGGGCTTTCCCTTCTGTGGATAAGGCGTTGTTGGGAAAGGGGTTTCATGTGGCATATTACGACCTGACCCATTTGTATGGCAGTCCCCGGGCGGTGGAAGCGGGCACCGCTTTCTACGGGTATATGAAAAACTACTATGGGCTATCGCCGAAAGTGACGCTGGAAGGATTCAGCCGGGGCGGGCTCTTTGCCTTTAACTGGGCTGCGAAAAACACCGATAAAATAGCTTGTATTTATGTGGATGCCCCCGTATGCAATGTGTTTAGCTGGCCGGGAAGGAAAGACCAGGCTTTATGGAACGGTTTGCTGAAAGAATGGAATTTGACGGATGAACAAATGAATACATTTGCCGGGAATCCTGTGGATCAGTTAGCGCCTTTGGCTAAGGCGGGGATTCCGGTGATCAGCGTTTGCGGGGATAGCGATAAGGTGGTGCCTTATTCTGAAAATATGGAAGTGGTGCGAAATCGGTATGCCCGTTTAGGCGGATTGGTGGAAGTGATCCTGAAACCGGGTTGCGATCATCATCCGCACAGTTTGGACGATCCTCAGCCGGTAGTGGATTTTATCCTTCGTTATCAACCCGGATACGGGAAATTCCAACATATACAGGAGAGGGGAAGCCTCAAAAATTCTTACCTCCGTTTCGAGAAGGAACGTAAGGGAAGAGTGGCATTTTTGGGAGGATCAATCACCGAGATGCAGGGATGGCGCACGATGATACAACAGCAGTTGAAACAGCGTTTCCCTTATACGGAATTTGAGTTTGTCGATGCGGGGATCGGTTCTACCGGATCGGTTCCGGGGGCTTTCCGCATAGCCCATGACGTGTTGGAAAAAGGCCGTATCGACCTGCTTTTTGTGGAGGCGGCAGTGAACGACCATACGAACGGTTTCCCTCCTGTGGAACAGGTGAGGGGAATGGAAGGGGAAGTTCGCCAGGCCCTGATGAAAAATCCTGAACTGGATATTGTGATGCTGCATTTTATTTACGACCCTTTTATCCCGATGGTAAAGGCCGGGCAAGTACCTGATGTAATTTTGAATCATGAGCGGGTGGCAAACCATTATTTGATTCCCTCTATCAATTTGACACAAGAAATTGCCGGACGTATGCTGGCGGGTGAATTTACCTGGGAACAGTTCGGGGGCACTCATCCATTGCCTTTCGGTCATCGTTTTTATGCTGCGGCCATTGCCCGCTTGTTCGACCGGATGTGGAGCCAGGTTCCTGCCGATGCGGAGATTACGGCCCACACTATTCCCCGGCTTTCTTTAGATACGTTTAGCTATTATGGCGGGCATTTTGTGGATGTACGGGAAGCCCGTGCCGGAAAGGGATGGGAATATGTGGAAAAATGGACTCCGCAACTGAAAGTGGAAACCCGGCGGGGATTCGTGCAAGTGCCTATGTTGGTGGGCAATCGGCCACAGGCCAAGCTTTCCCTTGATTTCAAGGGAAAAGCGGTGGGAATTTTCGGTGTTTTTGGTCCGTCGGCCGGAATATTGGAATATAGTGTGGACGGTGCGCCTTTCAAGAAGCTGGATACTTACACCTATTGGAGTGGGGGAATATATTTGCCCTGGGTGTATATGCTTGAAAGTGAGTTAGAAGAAGGTAACCATCGTTTGGTGATCCGAATTTCAAAAGATAAAAACAAGAATAGTTCCGGGTATGAATGCTGTATCCGTAATTTTGTTGTAAACAAATAGTTTTTAGCTTTTTTAGGCTAAAAAAGGGGGAAAGTGGAAACGTTCCGCATCGGAGGGACAAGGTTTAATGCTTTGGCTCAATGAGATAGGAAGAATAACCATTTTCCTCTTTTTGCTATTTTTTTACAAAAAATAAGTAAAAAAACTTGTATCGGAAGTCAGAAATCATAACTTTGCAGTAGTTTAAATCTGAAACATAGTTTCAAATGCGAAACTAAGGCGTTGAATTTTAAGAATGGAACAAGAAACTACGAATCGCTATAACGTGCCGATGCTGGAAAAGGGGATGGAGCTGTTCGAATTGCTGGCAAAACATCACAATGGACTGACGATTCAGGAAATGTGCGGTTGGTTGGAATATCCCAAAACTTCCATTTACCGGATAGCGAATACTTTATTGGAAATGGGCTATCTTGTTAAGGATGAGGAATGCAATCGATTCCTGTTGTCGCGGAAAGTCTTTCGGTTGGGGTTGGCTGCTTTGGGCGAAGCGGATATGCTGGAAAGGGCTATCGAGCCGATGAAGCGTTTGAGGGATGAGGTGAAAGAATCTGTTATGCTGGGGACTCTGATGGGAAACGAGGCGGTGTTGCTCGAGCAGGTGATCGGCTCTCACGATTTTACCTTTATGCTCAGGCCGGGTACTCACCTTTGTTTGCATGCTTCCGCGCCGGGCAAAGTGTTGCTGGCTTATCAGAAAAAAGAGGTAAGGGAGGAGTTGTTGAATTGTATCCGTTTTGTGAAATTTAACGACAATACGATCACCAGCCTGAAACAGTTCAGGGAAGAGCTGGACCGGGTGTTGAAAAACGGTTACGGTGTGGATGTGGAAGAGGAAATATCGGGGGTGCATTGCATCGGGGCACCGATATTCAACCAATACGGCGAGGTGGTGGCTTGTGTGTGGACTTCGGGACCTAAAGGACGTATTCCTTTGTCGGTTTTCCCGGAATTGAGCGATAAAGTGTGTAATTGTGCCGAGATCATTTCCGGAAAGCTGGGCTATAAGAAAAGCAAGGAAATGAAAGCCGTAAAGGCTATGAATGGAAAAATTGTTAATTAAAGTGCGAGTTTTCGACGGAGAACGTTCAGTGTGGAGGCCGGAAGGAATGGCGCCGGAGCCTGCTGGTTTGAAGTTCGGACTTTTATCTTAAAATTATAGTATATGAAACTGATAGGAGTAATACTGTGTATGTTATGGGCTTTGGTTGCCGGAGCTCAGGGCGGGAATGCGCCGCTTTTCGTCACTGATATTCAGGTGATGGATAATGGTGAGTTGTTAATGACGTGCAAGGGCGATAAAACGTTGCGCCTGTATGACGAAGCCGGTCTTAAAATGTTGAAAAGCTGGAAATTGGATCAAACTCCTACGGGTGTGGCGGTGAAAGGGAAACAGGCTTATGTGACCTGCTTCGATACGGAAGGAAAAGTTGCCGTGATCGATTTATCTGCTGACGGTATTGTGAAAACGATTCCGGCGGCATCCGGTGCTACCGGGCCCCTGTTAAACAGCGATGGGTCGAAATTGTATGTTTGCAATCAGTTTGCAGGAACGGTGAGCGAAATCAACCTCCAGTCCGGGACATTGGAACGGAACGTGAAAGTATTGCGCGAACCGAAAAAAGCTGTATTTAGCCAGGACGGGAAAACGTTGTTTGTAACCAATTTCCTGCCTGCGCAGCGTGCCGACCTTGATACGGTGGCTGCTTGCTTGTCGGTGGTCGATGTGCCTTCGATGTCGAAGCGCAACGATATTCGTTTGGAAAACGGAAGTAACGCCTTGCGCGGGCTTTGCCTGTCGCCTGACGGAAAATATGTATTTGTTTCCCATAATCTGGGACGTTTTACCGTGCCTACTTCCCAGTTGCAGCAGGGGTGGATGAACACCAGTGCCGTGAGTGTCGTGGACGTTGCTAAAGAAGAGTTTTTGGGAGCCGTACTGGTGGACGAGCCGGAGCGGGGAGCTGCCGGAATATGGGGAGTGGCTTGTGCGGGTGATAAAATGGTAATTTCCCATTCGGGGGTACATGAGATCAGTGTGATCGATTATCCGGAGTTTCTCAAGAAATTCGAGGCTTATCCCGACAAGAAAAATTTGAATTACGATTTGCGTTTCCTGTATGGAGTTCGTGAACGGATCACTTTGAAAGGCAATGGCCCCCGGAATTTTGCCGTGCATAACAACAAGGTTTATATTCCTACTTATTTCTCCGATGATTTGAATATTTACGATCTTTCCACGAAAACACTTACGGATATTAACCTGAATCCGGGGCGGGTGGAAACAGCTCAAAATAAAGGTGAACGAATGTTCAATGATGCGCATTACTGTTTTCAGAATTGGCAATCCTGTAATGGTTGCCATCCGGGCGACGGTCGTACCGACGGCATGAACTGGGATTTGATGAATGACGGGGTTGGAAATTCAAAAAACTGTAAGAGTATGCTGTTTTCGCATGTAACGGCTCCCTGTATGATTTCCGGAATCCGGGCGGATGCTGAAACGGCAGTGAGGAAAGGGTTTTACCATATCCAGTTTTATGAAATTTCAGAGGAAGATGCGAAGTGTGTGGACGAATACCTGAAATCTTTACGTCCTGTGCCGAGTCCCTATCTGGTGAACGGTGAACTGTCGGAAAAGGCGAAACTGGGCAGAAAAGTATTTGAAAAATTGAAATGCGATGAATGTCATTCCGGCCCTTATTTCACGGATTTGAAAATGCATCGTATCGGTGACGATATAGAATTTGAAAACGGCTGGGACACTCCTACCTTGCGGGAGGTATGGCGTACGGCTCCTTATCTTTTCGATGGGCGTGCAGCTACGATGGAGGATGTGTTTAAAGTGCATAAACACGGAATAGATAAAAAACTGTCGAAGACGGATCTGGAAGCATTGGTTGAATATGTAAATTCTTTGTAATGGTATTTTATAGAACATCATACGATATTTTTACGGCAGAGAACAAAGAATTCGGCTGCCTGGTGGACGAATTGCTGAACGAATGCAGCGAAAATGATATAGTGACCCGCCTGATCTTTTTTGGAAAACCGCAAAATAACGAGGAGTATACAACCCGGCTGGCCATTATCCGTGAAAAAGTGAAGGAGAAATTTGTGGATGCCTGTCCGGCTGTGAGCTATGTGGCCCAGCGTCCGCTGGTGGGCGAACTGGTGTTGGAAGTGTACCGGGTGGGAGCTGATTTTGAGGGAAAGATCGAATATTGTGATTACAAAGGGATTCATTACCTGAAAATCGAGGACGATGAACACCGGGAGTTGGTGATCGGAAGTTTGCAGGGAAAAGACCTGAATGCGGGGATTTTGCAGCAGTCGGACGAAGTGTTCGCCGATTTGGGGGAGTTGCTCGAAAAAGAAAAATGCAGTATCCATTCCATTGTCCGCCAATGGAACTATATTGAACGGATCACCGCTTTTAACGGAGATCATCAGCATTATCAGGATTTTAACGATTCCCGTAGTCATTTTTACTCCCGTACGGATTGGCCGGAAGGTTATCCGGCAGCCACCGGAATCGGTACGCAATTGGGTGGGGTGCTGGTGGATGTGAACGCCATCATTCCGAAATTACCGTATTTCAGGTGTGTGCCTTTGGACAACGCTTTGCAGGTGGCGGCGCATGCTTATTCGCAGGAAGTGCTTTTGGGAACCGAAGATAAAGTGTTTAAAGAAAAAACCACGCCTAAATTCGAGCGGGCGAAAGCTGTTGTGGGAGCCGAAAGGGGACTGGTTTATATTTCTGGAACGGCGGCTATCCGTGGAGAACAAAGTTTGACGGATGTCGGGATTCTGGTGCAGACCGGGACTACGATGGAAAACATAAACTACCTGATTTCCGAAGAGAACCTGAATAAAGCGGGGATTTGTCCCGATGGGGCCTGCCAGTTGGAAATGCTCCGGGTGTATCTGAAAAATCCGGAGGATGTGACGGCGGTGAAAGTGTATATGGAACATCTGTTTACAAAAGTGCCTATTTCTTATTTGCTGGCGGATGTTTGCCGGGATGAATTGTTGATCGAAATCGAGGGAATAGCTTCGTTTGCCGTGAAAGAATGATTGAATATTGATTTTAAATAATAAATGTGTTATGAAAAAAAGATTTTTAAAAGTTGTTGCTTTAGGATGTTTGGGTGTAGCTGTGGTAGCTTGCGCACCCAAAAATAACCAAAAAACGGAAAACGTAACTAAAACTGAAAATACCATGGAAGCACAAAATGCACCTTATGTAAAAAAGTACACGAATAAAGATTTTTATAAAGACGGAAAATTACAGGCAGACGTAGCCCTGAAAGCTTACGAAGATATGCTGGCACACTACGGAATCAAATTGTCTAAATTCATGCGTGACAATCTTTGGATCACCGATTTTGAGCTGGGAGATTTTGAAAATGTGGGTATGGGCGGATTTTTCTGGGTGAACGATGCCGAACACGGTTATTTCGCTCATGAAATTTACCTGTTGCCGGGACAGATGATCACCGAGCATCGCCACGTGGCTACCGATAAACCGGCAAAACACGAAACCTGGATGGTGAACAAAGGATATATCTATAATTTCTCTACCGGAGAAGAAACTCCGAATGCTCCGGCGCTGCCTAAATGCCAGGAAGGTTATATCACCGCAAAACATTGGGTGAAACAGAATCCGGGAGAAATCCTGCCGCTGAACGGTGTGGGCGAACCTCACTTTATGATGGCCGGAGAAAACGGAGCTTGTGTGTTCGAATTTGCTAACTATCATGACGGAAACGGTTTGCGCTTTACAAATCCGAAAGTGCAGTTCACCGACATCCTGAGCCAGAAATAAGTAACACCATTAACCATTGAAGCTATGAGAAAAGTAAATCATTTTGGAATCCCGACAACGGTACCCCAACCGGGCGAAACCTATGCAGAAGGTTTGAAAGTATGGTTGACCGATTTTACCCAAAGCAAAAACCGGATTGAATTTCTGCGTTTCGAGCCGGATACCTGGATGCCGGAACTACTTCAGAAAGTGGCCCATGTGGCTTACGAAATCCCTGATCTGGATGCGGAATTGAAAGGAGCTAAGGTGATCGTGGAACCGATGGATTGCGGTGATAAATTCATTGCTTTTATTGAGGAGGAAGGTATTCCGGTGGAGTTGATGTGTTATAAAAAATAAGACAATCTAAAACAACAGAAGATTATGAAGAAGTTTATCAATAAGACCGAGGATATAACGAAAGAATTGTTGGAAGGTTATGTGTTGGCATACCAGGACCGGGTGAAACTGGGAGCGGAAAATATCGTTGTGCGGGCTAATCCGAAAAGCGAAGATAAGGTTGCCATCGTAACGATGGGTGGATCGGGACACGAACCTGCCCTGAGCGGATACGTGGGTGAAGGGATGCTGGATTGTTCCGTGGTGGGCGATGTGTTTGCCGCTCCGGGCGCACAGCGTGTGTTCCAGGCTTTACAGATGTTCAAACGGGATGCCGGAATTTTATTGGTGGTGTTAAACCATTCGGGCGACCTGATGAGTGCCAATATGGCTTGTAAGCTGGCAGCCAAAGCCGGAATTAAAGTGAAAATGCTGGAAACTCACGACGATATTAGCGCAGGATTGGACGCTGCCGACGACGACCGTCGGGGATTGGCCGGATGTATTCCCTTATACAAGGTGGTAGGCGCGGCTTCGGAAGAAGGCAAGAGCCTGGACGAGCTGTATGAACTGGGAGAACGTTTCAATAAAGGAATTGCAACCTTGGCTGTGGCTATGAACAAATGTACCCATCCGCAGAACGATGCTACGATTACCGACCTGCCGGAAGGTATTATGGAAATTGGAATGGGACAGCACGGTGAAGGCGGTGGCGGTCAGGAAGCCTTAGTTTCTGCCGATGATACGGCTGAAAAAATGGTGGGACTGCTGATGCGTAAATTGCAGGCTAAAGCCGGGGATAAAGTATTATTGTACATCAACGGTGTAGGTGCTACCACACACATGGAAATGAACATTGTTTTCCGCCGGGCTTATCAGGTGCTGGAAGCTGCCGGAGTGAAAGTGGTGGACGGACGTATCGGTGAAATGCTGACTGTTCAGGAACAATCCGGATTCCAGATGATTTTGGGAAGAATGGACGACGACCATATCGATTATCTGAAAAATCATATGGCTAACGCTCCGTATTGGACGACTGTTAAAAAATGATCCGGGAGTTCACGGCCTATTCAAAAATACTGATAGAAACGAGCAGGAAGTACAGGACAAAGGCGCGGAAATCTTTTGAAGGCTTTGTCCTGTATGTTCCGACTTTTATAGACAATAATAACAATGAATTTAACGATAGAGAATTTTAAGGCAATGATGAATCTGGCTCTGGCTAATATAAAAGCGAGAGAAGAGGAGTTTTCGAAACTGGATGCGATTGCCGGGGATGGCGACCACGGAACAGCCATTGTGACTGCTCTTTCCATTATTGCTGCCGACGCACAGGAGGGAACGGAGTTTTCTGCTATGCTCAACGATATGGGGATGGGCGTGATGATGAAAACCAGCGGCTCTACCAGCACCCTGTTAGGCGCTTTGTTTATGGGGATGGGAGAAGCCCTGGAACCTTTGCAGGTGATCGACGAGGTGAATGCAGCTCAACTGAAAGCCATGTTTCGCGGGGGATTGACCGGAGTGCAGGAGCAAACCAAAGCAAAACCCGGAGATAAAACCATGATGGACGCATTGGTTCCGGCGGTGGAAGCTATCGAAGCTTGCGAATCGGACGATGTGAAGACTTTGTTGAAAGCCGGGGCAGAAGCTGCTTTAAAGGGAGCTGAGGCTACGGTGGATATGAAAGCTAATTTCGGGCGTGCCCGGAATTTGGGAGAACGTTCTATCGGGTTTGCCGATGCGGGCGCTACTTCCTGGGCTTGCCTGTTCCAGTCGTTTGCAGAGGGAATCAATTAAGATTCAGTCAAGATTCAATCATTTTTTATACCTTAAAACTTTTAATTATAATTTATTATGGCAGATTTAGACGGGATATTAGAAAATAAAGATAAAGACTACGGGATTGGCATTCCGGTAAAACACGAAAGTTTTTTCCTGAAAGGGCTGGATCATTGCGATTGGGGGATTAAAGACCGCATGTCACGTATTTTCAATGTAAAATCCGGTAGAACGGTTATGTTGGCGTTCGACCACGGTTATATTATGGGACCGACCTCCGGGCTGGAAAGACTGGATTTAGGTATTGTGCCCCTGATCGAGTATGCCGATTCGATTATGTGTACCAGAGGAGCTCTGCGTTCTGTGGTGCCTCCCACAAGCAATAAAGCGGTTTGCCTTCGCTATTCGGCAGGGACATCCGTTTTAACCGAGCTGAACGACGAATGTATCATCGGTATCGACGATGCTATCCGGATTAACGCTTCGGCTTTGGCTGTCATGGTTTCTATCGGGGGTACTTATGAAGCGAAAACCATCGAAAACCTGGTGCGTACCGCAGACTATGGTTATAAATACGGAATCCCTACTTTAGGGGTAACCGCTGTGGGTAAAGATATGGCGCGCGATGCCCGTTATTTCTCCACGGCTTCCCGTATTTGTGCCGAGAACGGTGCTACTTTCGTGAAAACTTATTATTGCGAAGGTTTTGAGAAAGTGGTTAACTCCTGTCCTGTACCCATCGTGATTGCCGGAGGTAAGAAGTTGGAAGAAAAAGCTGCTTTGGAATTGTGTTACAAGGCAATCAACGAAGGAGCCTGCGGAGTGGATATGGGACGTAATGTGTTCCAGTCGGAAGCTCCGATAGCGATGATACAGGCTGTTCGTGCCGTTGTCCATGACAATGAAACCCCGGAACAGGCATTTAAGCTGTTCAATGAATTGAAAAATAAATAAAGATAGGTTTTGACTTGCTCCGGGAGAGGCGAAGATTTTCGGTTTCCCGGTGCAGGGCAAAATTTCTTTTACACTGACAACTTTACTTATGATATGTAGATCTGTAATTTTTAGTATCTTGTTTTTCCTGGTATTGGGCGTTTCCGCTCAATCGAAGGCAAAAGCAAAGGCTGTTTCTTCTTGGGAAACCGCTGTGACCAAAGCCAAGACCGATGCGTGCAATCGATTGGCAACAAAAAAAATGCCTGTTGCTTCGGGTGTTATGAAATTAGGTACCCCTGCACAGAAAATTTCTGTGGATGTAACAGGGTGGAATGAATTGGCTCTTTACACGTGGGGAACGGCAGATGGAAACCGCTTCGACCATGCCGCCTGGGCCAATGCCAAATTAATCACGACCAACGGTGAAACCGTGTGGCTGTCCGACCTGAAACCGACGTATATGTATTCTCCTTACAAAGCTCCGGCTAAGAATAAGAACATGGGAGGACGTACCATTTCGATCAATGGACAGGCCTATGAGCAGGGAGTGATGCTGCATGCAAACGGTGAAATGATTTTCGACCTGGGGAAAAAATACAAAACTTTCGAAGCCGAGGTCGGAGTGGACGATGGAGCCAGCAGAATGGCAAGCGTAGTGTTCCGGGTGCAGAATGTTGCGGGACATCCGATCGTGGAGCAATTGAAAAAGGCTTATCCGGCAGAAATTGCCGGAATCGAAACAACCCTGAATGTTCCTGCCGAACTTTGGATCACCACTCAGGATGCTTCTTTGGAAAAAGCGGCGGTGCAATCAAAAATGAGAACTCTGGCAGATCAGAGCTATTTTCAGGCTCAGATTGCGGAAATAGATAAAAAAGCTCCGGCTGCACAGGCTTTGGCTTATATGGATTTGCTGAAAAAGGTAAACCGTACGATCAGTTTGCAACAGCAGCTGGAATGGGTGAACCTGAAAGCACTCCGGATGGCTTTGGACGATATGAAAAAAATGCAGGGATTCGATGCTGCTAAATATGAAGCCAAATACAAGGAATTGTCGGAAGGTTTTGCCGGAGCTGAAAAAGCGTTGTATTCAGGTGAAGAGGCCGCGCTGGCAAATGCACAGCATATGCTCGACCTGAAACGCGAAATCTTGCTGGCCAATCCTTTGTTGGACATGGACAAGATCGTTGTGACGCATTTTAATCTGGGAAACCGTGCCCGCAGCGCAATGGCCGGGTCGTTGGGTACTCCGCCTAATAACTGGTCAAGCATGTATTCTGCTTCCCGGGTGGGACAGGACGCTGAAATTATGGAATTGTCGAATCTCCGTGGCGATATACAGAAACGTACGATTTATAAGCCGGAACGCAAAGTGAATATTGCCGACCTGCAAATGCACTGGGACGGAGATAAATTGCTATTTTCTTCTGTTGATGAAAATAATCACTGGCAGGTGTATGAAGTGGGAATCGACGGAAAGAATTTCCACCAGAAAGTGAAAGTGGATGAGCCCGACCTTGAATTTTGCGATGCAAACTACCTGCCTGACGGACGGATTATTGCTTCTACAAATATCGGTTACCACGGTGTGCCTTGTGTGAACGGTAGCGATGCAGTGGGTAACCTTTCACTTTATGATCCGAAAAACGGTTCTTTCAGCCGTTTGACTTTCGACCAGGACGGAAACTGGAATCCCGTGGTGATGAACAACGGGCGTGTGATGTATACCCGCTGGGAATACACCGACCTGACTCACTATTTTTCACGTATCGTGATGCACATGAATCCGGACGGAACAGAGAACAAGGCATTGTATGGCAGTGGCTCTTTCTGGCCGAACAGTACGTTCGATATAAAACCGTTGCCGGGAAGCACCACCCGTTTCGTGGGTGTGATCTCCGGTCACCACGGAGTGGTTCGTTCCGGCCGTTTGATGATCTTCGATCCTGCTAAGTCGCGGAAAGAAGAGCAGGGAGTGGTACAGGAAATGCCTTTCCGCGACCGGAAAATCATCCCGGAAGTGAAAGACCAGTTAGTAGATGGCGTATGGCCGCAGTTCCTGCGTCCTTTCCCGTTGAACGACGATTATTTCCTGGTATCTGCTAAATTATCTCCCACCGGATTGTGGGGTATTTATCTGGTGGACGTATTCGATAACCTGACCTGTATCGCAGAGTTTGAAGGCGAGGGTATGAATGCCCCGATGCCGGTGAGAAAAGTTAAAACTCCTCCTGTTATTCCAGACCGGGTGAATCTGGCCGATAAGGAAGCTACCGTATTTATCCAGGATATTTACGAGGGAGAAGGTACAAAGGGATTGCCGAGGGGAACGGTGAAAGAATTGCGCGTTTTCGCTTATGAATATGCATACCGCAATTCTCCTTCCGACCACGATGCCCAGGGGGTACAGAGCGGTTGGGATATTAAGCGGCTTTTAGGAACTGTTCCGGTGGAAGAGGATGGATCGGCAATTTTCAAAGTGCCTGCCAACACACCGATCTCTTTACAACCTTTGGATAAAGAGGGACGCGCGTTGCAGTGGTTCCGTAGCTGGTTCACCCCGAAACCGGGTGAAACGGTATCCTGTGTGGGTTGTCACGAAGACCAGAACCAAATTCCTATTCCGAAACGTACGATTGCTTCGCAGATCAAGCCTCACCAGTTGCAAACACCGGAAGGCGGGGTGCGTTCTTTCACCTTCAATCTGGAAATCCAGCCGATTTTAGACCGCGCCTGTGTGGCTTGCCACGATGGAAATAAGGCACAGCCTAACCTGACCGGAGGACGGATCGACACGATGCGCCGCGGAAGCAACAACTGGATGGTGCGTCCCTGGAGCAAGAGCTACCTGGCTATTATGCCTTATGTATACCGTCAGGGACCGGAAGCCGAAATGTATGTGCTGAAACCTTACGAATATCATGCCAGCAATTCTGAATTGGTGCGCATGCTGACAACAGGCCATCATGGGGTGGAACTGACCGATAAGGAATGGCGTACGCTGTACAATTGGATCGACTTCAATGCACCTTATAACGGAAGCTTTGATGACCTTAGAAAACTGGGAGGACGCGATCAGTATGAACGCCGTATGGAGTTGATGCAGAAATATAACGGAGTGCATGTGGATTGGCGGAAAGAGATTGCCGATTATGCCGATTATCTGAAAGCTAAAGGCGAAATCAAAGCCGAAATGCCTGCTCCGCAAAAAGAAGTGCGCTATAAAGAGGTGAAAGCGAAACATTGGCCTTTCAGTGCTTCGGAAGCGAAAGAACGTCAGGCTGCCGACAGTAAAACTTCGAAAGAGGTGGAAGTGGTTCCGGGCGTGAAAATGAAATTCGTCTGGGTTCCTGCCGGAGAATTTGTCATGGGATCGAACCATTCGGATAAAGATTGTGCCCCGGCTTTTAAAGCTGCTGTGAAGAAAGGTTTCTGGATGAGCGAAACAGAGGTGACCAACGAACAATTCTGCGCTTTGTTCCCGGAACACAACAGCCGTATCATCGGCCAGTTCTGGAAAGACCACACCACCGCCGGATTGCCTGCCAATAAACCTCAGCAACCTGTGATTCGGGTAAGTTGTGACGAGGCTGCTGCATATTGTGATAAATTAGGCCAGAAAGCCGGACTGAAAATGAGCCTTCCCACCGAAACACAATGGGAGTGGGCTTGCCGGGGAGGTAGCGATGAAGCGTTCTGGTATGGCACTTCCAACACGGATTTCAGCCAATATGAAAACATGGCCGATGCTCAATTATCGAATATGGCTGTGCAGGGAGTCGATCCTAAACCGATGAGCAAGAACAACCCCTTGCGTAAATATTGGGATTATATTCCTAAGGTGGCTTCGGTAGACGACGGGGAAATGCTGACGGCTTTTGTCGGAAAATATCAGGCAAACCCCTGGGGATTGAAAGATATGCACGGAAACGTGGCCGAGTGGACTTGTTCGGATTACGTGTCTTATCCCCTGAAAAAAGAACAAACCAGCGATAAGAAAGTGGTACGCGGAGGTTCCTGGACAGACCGTCCTAAGTATTGTGCTTCTTACACCCGTAAAGCTTTCTATCCGTGGCAGAAAGTTTATAATGTTGGATTCCGTGTGATTATCGAGGATTAACGCCGGAAGTTCCAGATTGATATAGGAGGACTGAGAATGAGCGATGTGATTTTTCAGTCCTCTTTTTTTACATATGGTTTCTCTTTATATATTTGTACTGCAATAAGCATCCTATTTTGGAAATGAATGGCGTGTTTTCCGATATGGCTTTTGTGGGAATGGTGTGAGATCTTTTATAAAACAATGACACAGGACGGGGAGATATTGCCGGGTGGATCATGCCGGGCGATAGATTCTGAACATCCTTTGATCGGTCCGTAAAAGCGGTGGCTGGAAATGAAAGAAGCCTTGGGGCGAAAGAAATTCATCAATCCCGGCTGTTTTAAGGGGTACTTTTGAAAAATAATCTACAAAAAATATCTAATATGAATTTAAGACTATTTCTTATTCTCTTTTTGTTTGCCGTTCTTTCAAACGGATGCCAGAAGAAACAAAACCTGGTGAAAGATAATTTCACTTTTGCAGATTCTCAATTGAAATATGCTTTACAGGAAACAGAAGCCGTACGGGAAAAAGCAGGAGGAAAATTGTGCAGTCCCCGGACACTCGATTCGAAAGGTAATTTAAGGTTGGTGGCTCCCGGCGACTGGACGAGCGGCTTTTTTCCCGGAGAACTGTGGTATATGTATGAATATACGGGAGATGAATTTTGGAAGCAAAAAGCAAAAGAATATACGGAACTGCTCGAAGGCCAAAAGAATAACGGCAGTACGCACGATATGGGATTCAAAATGTATTGCAGTTATGGAAACGGATTGCGCCTGTCTCCTAATGAAGAATATAAAGATGTGTTGCTGACTTCTGCCCGTACGCTTACCACCCGTTTTCGGGAAAAGACCGGGTGTTTGCGGTCGTGGGATCATGGACGGGATAAATGGGCTTATCCGGTGATTATCGATAATATGATGAATTTAGAATTGTTGTTCTGGGCTTTCCGGGAAAGCGGCGATTCCCTGTTCTACCATATTGCCGTGAGCCATGCCCGTACCACAATGAAAAACCATTTCCGCGATGATTACAGTTCTTACCATGTGGTGAATTACGACACTTTGACGGGGGAGGTATTGCATCGCCACACCCATCAGGGATATGCCCATTCTTCTGCCTGGGCAAGAGGGCAGGCGTGGGGATTATACGGTTACACGATGTGTTTCCGGGAAACCGGGGATACTGCGTTCCTGAATCAGGCGCGCCATATTGCCGATTTTATTTTCCAGCATAAAAATTTACCGCAGGATCTTATCCCGTATTGGGATTTCAATGCTCCGGACATTCCGAACGAGCCGCGTGATGTGTCGGCAGCTACGGTGACGGCTTCCGGTTTGTATGAATTGTGTGCGCTGGATCCCGTGAATCGTGCCAAATACAAAGCGCTTGCCGATAAGATTATGGAAAACTTAACGCTGAACTATCGGGCAGAGCCGGGAAAAGACAAAGGTTTCCTGTTGCTGCATAGCACAGGCTCGAAACCGCATAATTCGGAAGTGGATGTGCCGTTGTCCTATGCCGACTACTATTTTCTGGAAGCCTTATTGAGAAAAAGGGCTTTGGAAAATGCAGAAGGTGCGAAAAGTTGAGATACCGACGGAATAATAGATAGGAAGGAAAAAAGGGAGTATAGGGTTTCTGTATGCTCTGCCTTTTCCATGATGTGGCAGGGAGGAAAAGCGGATGGCTGTTTTTAGGAAAAACGGCAAACGTTTAAAAAAGTAGGGACGGATATAAGCTTGTAAAAAAAAGTATATGAAAAAATTGATTGTATTTATATGGCTTGCCTGTTTTTGGGTTGGGAGTGCCTGGGCGCAAATTCCCGTTACGGAAAAAACACGGCTGACGAAAGGCTGGGAATTTTTAAAGAGCGATTTGGGAGGCATCTGGGAGGCGGTGCGTCCCGGTGGAGGATCGGAATCCGTTCCTTTGTGGAGTAAGGTTACATTGCCGCATTGTTTCAATGCGGAAGACGGAGTCGATCCCGACGTAAACTATTATCAGGGGCCCGGCTGGTATCGCACCCGCTTGCAATTGCAAAACCCTTATCCCGGCGGACGGATTATGCTGGAATTTGAAGGAGCCGGACAAAAGACGGATGTATATGTCTATACGACGAAAGTGGCCAGCCACGTGGGAGGTTACGATGAGTGGAGCGTGGATATTACCGATGCCGTGAATGAATTTTTAAGCAGCAAGGCCGCCGCCCGTTTCAAAGGCGCTGTGCCGGTGTCTGTCCGTTGCGATAATTCGCGTGATTTGGAAATGATTCCTTCCGACTTATCCGATTTTAATCTCTACGGAGGATTATACCGTTATGTGAATCTGGTGTATTTACCGGAAGTTTCTTTAAAAGAGATCGGGATTGATGCGGTTTTAGACAAGAGCTTGAAAAAGGGACATCTGGAAATAAAGACCGGATTTTACAATCCGCTGGATGTGAAAGAGGCTATCGTTGAAATGGTTGTGAAAGATCCTCAGGGAAAAGTGGTGCTGAAAGAAGAAAAGCAGTTACTGCCGTTGGGGGAAAAAGTGCTGGCGTCGGTTGATATAAAATCCCCGGCGTTGTGGGATACCGACCGTCCGGAACTCTATACTTGTGAATTGACGGTGAAAGCCAACGGACAACAGGTGAAAGCCGTTGAAAAATTCGGTTTCCGGCATTTTGAATTTATCGATCAGGGGCCGTTTATGCTGAACGGACGGCGTTTATTGCTCAGGGGAACCCATCGTCATGAAGATCATGCCGGGACGGGGGCTGCCATGACCGAGGAACAGATTGTTGCTGAAATGGAAATGATGAAAGACATGGGGGTGAATTTCATTCGCCTGGGGCATTATCAGCAATCGCCTATCGTATTGGAACAGTGTGACCGTTTGGGAATACTGGTGTGGGAAGAAATTCCGTGGTGCCGTGGCGGAGTGGGAGGAGAAGAATACCGGGAACAAGCCCGGCGGATGTTGCGGAACATGATTACCCAGCACCGGAACCACCCGAGTGTGATTATTTGGGGATTAGGTAATGAGAACGATTGGCCCAACGATTTTCCGGAATTCAAACAGTCGGAAATCCGGGCATTTATGTCGGAATTAAACGATATATCGCATCGGATGGATGCCGGGCGTATGACTGCTATCCGCCGTTGTGATTTTTGTAAAGATATTGTCGATGTTTATTCACCTTCGATCTGGGCAGGCTGGTACAGGGGAAAATATGCCGATTATAAAAGTATGTCCGAAAAGGAAATGAAAGGAGTGAAACACTTTCTGCATGTGGAGTGGGGCGGCGACAGCCATGCCGGACGGCATTTGGAAAACCTGAATGAAGCGAAAATCAAAAACGGACAGAACGACGGTCAATGGTCGGAAAGTTATATTGTACGGCTGATCGACTGGCATTTGAAGGAACAGGAAACGATGCCCTGGCTGACCGGAGCGGCTTATTGGCCTTTTAAAGATTTCTCCACTCCGGTACGTCCTGAAAACCCCGTGCCTTACGTAAATCAAAAAGGAGTGGTGCAGCGTGACCTGACCCCGAAAGAGAGCTACTATGTGTTCCAGTCTTATTGGACTGCCCGCCCGATGATCCATATCTACGGGCATACCTGGCCGGTACGTTGGGGCGAGAAAGGGGAGAAAAAAGAAATATTGGTTTATTCCAATTGCCAGCAGGCGGAGTTGTTCGTAAACGGAAAAAGTCAGGGCGTGAAGGTGCGGAATAGCCAGGATTTTCCGGGTGCGGGATTACGCTGGAATTGTGAGCTGAACGAAGGAAAGAACGAAATTCATGTGGTGGGAACCGCTAAGGTGGACGGGAAGAAAATCAGTGTGACGGATAGCCTGAATTGGGAATATCAAACGGAAAAATGGGGAAAACCTGAAAATATAGAATTGAAAACAGTGAAGGATGACAAGGGACAAATACGGGTTGAAGTGCAATTGACCGACGGTAAAGGGGTACGTTGTCTGGATGCCCGTGACTTTATCCGCTTTGAAATTGCCGGGGACGGTTCTTTATTGCGGAATCAGGGCACGATGGGTGGCTCTGCTAAAGTGCAGGCTTGTAACGGGCGTGCTTTTATCCTGGTGAATCCGAAAGGGGGAGAAAGTGTGGTGAGTGTGAAGGCCGGAAAACTGAAAACGGAGTTTATCAAGGTGTCCGCCCGCTAAAGAATCGGGTGTTAATCGCATTCGCCGGGTTGTTTTTTCGTGCCCCGGCTGGGATAACGATAAAAACGAGGGGGGGAAGGAAATGGCCGGGCTTTTTAGTGAAAAAGTATTGGAAAGGCCGGAAGCCGATCCGGGGAATCGTTACATTGGAATCCTCTTTTATTGACAGGGAACTAAAATGATGATCGTGATGAAAAATTTATTCATATTGGTGTGTTGCGCCTGCCTGCTGTTTGGGTTTCCGGCAAAAGCGCAGAGTTGGCAATCTGCTTTGGTGAAAGTGAAAAAAAGCGGGAAACTGGTGTATGCGAAAGACAAGGACGGATTCGTCATTCCCGATTTTTCCCATGCAGGCTATAAAGGGGGCGGGGTTGCGCTTCCTGTGGTGAAAGTAGTAAAAGAAATATCCCCGGTAGACGGAGATAATACCTCTCATATACAACAAGCGATCGATGAGGTGGCGGCGTTGCGCCCGGATTCCGATGGTATCCGGGGGGCGTTGCTTTTAAAGGCCGGAGTATATCCGGTGGCAGGGACTTTATCGGTAAATACGGACGGAATTGTTTTAAAGGGAGAAGGGGCCGATGCTACGATAATCCGGGGAACAGGCGACACGCCGCACCAGAGGGATATTATCGTGGTGGGGAATACCCGCCTGCATAGCTGGGCGGACAGGAAAAATACGGAAAATGAGGAAATTACTTCAAAAATAGTCCCGGTCGGGGCAACGAGTTTCAAAGTAAAGGATGCCTCCCGTTTCAAAAAAGGAGATGCCATCGTGATGTATCATCCCTGTACGGAAAAATGGCTGAAAGCTATCCGTTATGGGGATACAGGGAAAGATGCGAGCTGGACTCCCGGAGAACAGCCCATAGAGTATCAGCGCTATATTACAGCTGTTTCCGGTAATAAAATTACCGTGGACGCTCCTGTGTTTTACACGCTCGACCGTGCATTAGCCCCTTCTTATATTTATGGTTTCGACGCTTCCGCCCTGTGCCGTAATTGCGGAGTGGAGGATTTATGTGTGGAAATCAGCAGCAAAGGGGGAAATGACGAGCAACATGCTTCCAATTGTATCCGTTTTTACGGGGCTGAAAATTGCTGGGCACTCCGGGTGACGACAAAAGGATTTATCCTGTCGGGTATTATGACACACCTTTGCACACGGTCTACGATTAAAGATTGCGTGGCTCTCGACCCGGTGGGGATCGTTACCGGAGGCCGCTATTATAACTTCAATATCTATGAACGTTCGCAATTGGTGTTATTTGAGGAATGCTATGCTAAAGACGGGCGTCACAATTACATCTCGAACGGTAATTCTACCGTTTCGGGCTGCGTATTCCTGCGTTGCACGTCGGATGCGACCAAAGCTGTGAACGAGGGGCATCGCCGCTGGACAACCGGGGTTCTTTTCGATAATCTGAAAGAAGTCAATCCGATCCGTCCCCTGATTGTGGCATTGTATAACCGGGGGGATTACGGAACGGGGCATGGCTGGGCTATGGCTCACGGTGTGTTGTGGAACTGCGATGTCACTCCGAAAGGGCAAATGTGTGTGCAAAAACCGCCGCAGGAATACGATTATTCCATTGGAGGCATAGCGGCTACGGCTTACGGGAAGCATCCGTTTAAACATCCGGCGGGATATATCGAGGGATTGAACCGTCCCGGACTTCAGCCTGCTTCGCTTTATGAAGCCCAGTTGAAAGCCCGCCTGCTTCGGAAATAAAGAAGATGCCGGAATGGGATGCGGCATTTTTCGCATTCGTAAATTTTTATTGTAGTAAAAATTATAAGATTGGATTTTTTGCAATAGTTTAAGATGTAGTAAAATAAAAATAGACATTCATTACAGGACGGAATTTTTCCGTCCTTTTTTTGTGAAATATGGAAAGTATGCTGTATAACATAACTATATTTTGTTAAATAACTAACAAAAAAAGAGAAAAATGTCACTAACCATACATTGCAATCCTTTGCGTTTGTGGAAAGCATTTAGAGGGGCTTTCAGAGGTGAAAAAATAGGAAATTAAATTTATAACTTGCCACTCAGAGGCGTTTTTCCGGAGAAAATAGAGAGGGCCGGAAAGAAAAACTAACTATAAACACACTCAATAAAACTATACAAATGAAAGAAAATTTGGATTTGGTCATGTCGTATTATGAGACATTGCCCGAAAAGGTGAAAAAAGCGAGAACTGTTTTGGGAAGACCGCTGACCCTGACAGAAAAAATTTTATTTGCCCACCTGTTCGACGAACAAAAAATGCGGAATTATGCCCGGGGAATAGAATATGCCGATTTTCGTCCCGATCGGGTGGCCATGCAGGATGCAACGGCGCAGATGGCCTTATTGCAGTTTATGAACTCCGGACGCAGGCAATCCGCTGTGCCTGCCACCGTGCATTGCGACCATTTGATTCAGGCCTGGAAAGGCGCGGCGGAAGATTTGGGTAAAGCCTGTGTAACCAACCGGGAAGTGTATGATTTCCTGCAAAGTGTTTCCGATAAATTCGGGATCGGTTTCTGGAAACCGGGAGCGGGGATTATCCACCAGGTGGTGTTGGAAAATTATGCTTTTCCCGGCGGAATGATGGTGGGAACCGATTCGCATACTCCGAATGCGGGCGGATTGGGTATGATCGCCATAGGCGTGGGGGGAGCCGATGCGGTGGATGTCATGACGGGTATGGAATGGGAACTGAAGATGCCTAAAATCATCGGCGTGAAATTATCCGGAAAACTATCCGGTTGGGCTGCGCCGAAAGATGTGATTTTGAAATTAGCCGGTATTTTAACCGTAAAAGGAGGTACAAATGCCATTATAGAATATTTTGGTGAAGGTGCGGCCACGTTATCGGCCACCGGGAAAGCCACCATTTGTAATATGGGCGCGGAAGTCGGGGCGACGACATCTGTTTTTCCTTACGACGGGGAAATGGAACGTTATTTGTCGGCGACGGGGCGGGAAAATATCGCGCAGGCTGCCGCCGGGGTGGCGGAGTGCCTGAAAGCCGATGCGGGGGCGGAAAATTATTATGACCGGGTGATCGAAATAGACCTGTCGGAACTGGAACCTTATATTAACGGGCCGTTTACGCCGGATGCCGCAACACCTATTTCCGAATTTGCCGGAAAGGTAAAAGCAAACGGTTATCCCCGGAAAATGGAGGTAGGACTGATCGGCTCGTGCACCAATTCTTCCTACCAGGATTTAGACCGGGCTGCATCGCTGGCGCGGCAGGCGATAGATAAGAAATTGAAAGTGGCTGCCCCTTTAATCGTGAATCCGGGATCGGAACAAATCAGGTATACTGCTGAGCGGGACGGCCTGATCCGTTTGTTCGAGGAGATCGGAGGTGTTATCATGACCAATGCTTGTGGCCCTTGCATCGGGCAATGGAAAAGAGAGACCGATGACAACCAGCGTAAAAATTCGATCGTCACTTCTTTTAACCGGAATTTTGCCCGTCGGGCAGACGGAAACCCGAACACCCATGCTTTTGTTGCATCGCCGGAATTGACCATGGCGTTGACGATCGCCGGGGATTTATGTTTTAATCCTCTCACCGATAAATTACAAAATGAGTCGGGCGAATGGGTGAAACTGGAAGAGCCCCGGGGAAATACCTTGCCTCCTCTCGGATTTGCCGTGGAAGACAAGGGATATATTCCGCCCGAGGGAAAAGAAACGGAGGTGCGGATTGCCCCCGGTTCCGAGCGTTTGCAAAAACTGGAACCTTTTCAGCCGTGGGACGGAAAAGATTTGGAAAATATGCCTGTATTGATAAAAGCTGCCGGAAAATGTACCACCGACCATATTTCTATGGCGGGGACTTGGCTACGTTTCCGGGGACATCTGGAAAATATTTCGGACAATTTACTGATGGGAGCGGTGAATGCTTTCAACGGTGAAAACAATTCGGTGAAAAACCAGCTCGATGGTTCATGGGGAACGGTGTCCGGGGTGGCTAAAGACTATAAATCGAAAGGTGTGGCTTCGGTCATCGTGGCAGAGGAGAACTATGGGGAAGGATCGTCGCGGGAACATGCTGCAATGGAACCCCGCTTTTTAAATGTGAAGGTGGTTTTGGTGAAATCGTTCGCCCGTATCCATGAAACGAACTTGAAAAAACAGGGGATGCTGGCTCTGACTTTTGCCCGCCTGGACGATTATGACCGGATTCGGGAGGACGACCGATTGAGCGTGAAGGGGTTGGAAGCATTTGCTCCGGGATGTCCCTTGACGGTGGTTATTACCCATAAAGACGGAACGGAAGAACAGATTGAGGTGGTGCATACCTACAATGAAATACAGATAGAATGGTTTCGTGCCGGTTCTGCCCTGAATTATAATGCCAATAAAATGAAAGATCATGAGTAAATTGAGTTTTGAAAATGGAAAAATGATAGTTCCCTCTTGTGTCACCGTTCCTTATATCACGGGCGACGGTGTGGGGGCGGAAATTACGCCGGTTTGTCAGGCTGTGGTGGATGCTGCCGTGAAAAAAGCCTATGCCGGGGAACGTTCCATTGAATGGAAAGAAGTCATGGCCGGGGAACGTTCGTTTAACATGAATGGGGAATGGTTGCCGGAAGCGACGCTTGAAACATTCCGGGAATACCTGATCGGAATAAAAGGGCCGTTGACGACACCTGTCGGCGGAGGGATACGTTCGTTAAACGTGGCATTGAGACAGACGCTGGATTTATATGTCTGCCAGCGTCCGGTGCGTTGGTTTAAGGGGGTGGAATCTCCGGTGAAAGAGCCGCAAAAGGTGAACATGGTGGTTTTCAGGGAAAACACCGAGGATATTTATGCCGGAATAGAATGGAAATGTGGAACGCCCGAAGCGGAAAAATTTCTTCACTTCCTGCAAGACGAGATGAACGTTCAGAAAATCCGTTTCCCGGAAACTTCTTCGTTTGGCGTGAAACCGGTGTCGGTGGAAGGAACGGAGCGTTTGGTGCGTTCGGCTATTGAATATGCTTTGGAAAACGAATTGCCCGTGCTGACTTTAGTGCATAAAGGTAATATTATGAAATTTACCGAAGGAGGTTTTAAATTGTGGGGATATGCTTTGGCGGAAAATGAATTTGGTAACCGGGTATTTACAATGATGCAATATAACGAGCTGGCAAAAGAAAGGGGAAAGATTGTGGCGGATGAGGCCCTGGCTTTGGCCCGGCAGGAGGGACGCCTGGTGGTGAACGATGTGATTGCGGATGCTTTTCTGCAAAACACGTTGTTGAAACCGGAGGCTTATTCGGTGATCGCTACGCTGAATCTGAACGGGGATTATATTTCCGACCAACTGGCGGCCATGGTGGGAGGAATAGGCATTGCTCCCGGTGCTAATATCAACTACCGTACGGGACACGCCATTTTTGAAGCAACCCACGGCACTGCTCCCGATATTGCCGGGGAAAACCAGGCGAATCCTTCTTCCTTATTGTTGTCTGCCGTGATGATGCTGGAATATCTGGGCTGGAACGAAGCGGCGAAACAGATCACTACTGCTATGGAAAACTGCTTTGAAGCAGGAAAAGCCACGATAGACCTGGCGCGTTTTATGGCCGGGGGAAAATCGCTTTCCACCACGGAATTCCGGGACGAACTGATCCGTGAAATGGGAGGCCCGATAAAATAACGAACTACATCCTAACACAACTTAAATGACAAAACACATGAAAAAAGAATATCTTGTTTATAAATTGGCAGATACCATAAAACAATCGGCTAAAATCGATGATAAACTGTTTAAACAATTCGGAGTAAAACGCGGATTGCGGAACGAAGACGGATCGGGAGTATTGGTTGGGCTGACCCGTATCGGAAATGTAGTGGGGTATGAACGCACTCCGGATAATAAGCTGATGCCTATTCCCGGAAAATTGTTCTACCGGGGATATGATGTGGAAGACCTGGTGCATGGCGTGCAGGAAGAAAAAAGATGCGGTTTTGAGGAAATTGCTTATTTGCTGCTGTCCGGAGATTTGCCCGACAAGGAGGAATTGACGAATTTTAAGGAGTTGCTATACGAAAATATGCCCCTGACGCACGAAACAACCATGAGCATTTTGCAATTGAGGGGAAACAACATCATGAATATATTAGCGCGTAGTGTGCTGGAAATGTATAATTTCGATGAAAATCCCGATGACCTTTCGCGTGAAAACCTGATGAGGCAGTCTGTGGAATTGATTTCCCGTTTTCCTACGATTATTGCTTATGCTTATAATGTGTTGCGGCATCATAACAAGGGATTGTCCCTCCACATCCGGCATCCGCGCCAGGAATTGTCAATTGCCGAGAATTTCTTATATATGTTGAAGCGGGATTACACCGATTTGGATGCCAGAGTGCTGGATTTGTTGCTGATTCTTCAGGCCGAGCACGGGGGAGGAAATAACTCCACCTTTACGGTGCGGGTAACTTCTTCCACACAAACCGATATTTATTCATCGATCGCCGCCGGGATCGGATCGTTGAAAGGTCCGTTGCATGGCGGGGCGAATATACAGGTGGTGAATATGTTCCACCATTTGAAAGAGACGATTACCGATTGGAAGGATGTGGCTGAAATAGACCAATATCTGACCCGGATGCTGAAAAAGGAGGTATATGATAAATCGGGACTGATTTATGGCATCGGACATGCCGTGTACACTATATCCGACCCCAGGGCATTGTTGCTGAAAGAGATGGCGCGCGATCTGGCAAGGGAAAAAGGCAGGACTGAAGAATACGAGTTTCTGGAATTGCTGGAAGACCGGGCGGTGGAAATGTTCTCGAAAGTTAAAAACAACGGAAAGAATGTTTCCAGCAATGTGGACTTTTATTCCGGCTTTGTCTATGAAATGATCGGTTTGCCGGTGGAAATCTACACTCCTCTCTTTGCGATGGCACGTATTGTCGGGTGGACGGCCCACCGGAACGAAGAGCTGAACTTTGCCGGAAAACGGATTATCCGCCCGGCCTATAAAAATATCGTTTCGGATTCTACTCCTTATATATATATGAAAGACAGATAATTTGACTTATTTATAAATTTTTCCGGGAAGAGGAAAAATAAACGGTAAAGATGAAGTCCGGGAGATTTACGAATATTTTCCGGGCTTCATTTTATGATAAAGGCAATGGGTTAATTTTTTATAGAAATCTTGTAAAAAATTAAAATAGTCATAACTTTGTACGTTACAGGATTCGGATTTTTTTTTATCCGATTGGGCGCAAACGATACCATATTATTTTACATATTTAATAAAAAACAGCAATGATTCGAAGGTTAATTGTTATTAGTTGTTGTATCTTGTTTTTTCTGCCGTTATCAGCACAAAACAGAACAAAGAAAAAAGCGGCTGCTTCCTGGGAAGAAGCTGTGGTAAATCTGAAACGGGAATTACGTGAAGGGAAACAAAATGGGCCTGTTCCTGTATTTAGCGACGTTATGCGGCACAAAATGCCTGCCCGTCTGATCAGTATGGATGTGACAGGAGTGGATGATTTACTTTTAGCAACCTGGGGAACTGCCGACGGTGATGACTGGGATCATGCTGTGTGGGCGAATGCCCGTTTAATCACGACGGACGGGAAAGAAGTCTGGCTGGATGATCTGAAATGGAAATATGCGAAGGCTCCCTATGGATGTCCGATCCTGAACAAGCATTTTTCAGGCCGTAAGATAACCGTAGGAGGGAAAGTATATGACCACGGGATTTTGTTGCATGCCGATGGAGAAGTGGTTTATTCTTTAGGAAAGAAATATAAAAAATTTGAAGCGGAAATAGGCATTGACGATGGGGGAACTTCGGTATCGAGTGTGATATTTAGGGTGCAGGATGCTTCCGGTAAAAGTTTGGCAGACCGTATCGATCCCAAATTCCGGGAGCAAGTGAAACAATTCGCTTTACAATCGAGAACTTCTGTCGATTTGTTATTGGCAAGTCCCGGTTCTTCCATTGAAAAGAATATTTTGATGGCTATGATGCAGGATTTTCCTGATAAGGCCTATTTTACGCAGAAAGTGAATGAACTGGAAAGTAAAAAAATTGATGAGCAGATTTACGGACTGCTTCAGTTAGCCCAGTTGGCGCAGCGGACAAAGAAACTTGAAGCCGGATTGAAATGGGTGAACCTGAAAGCGATGCGGATGGCCTTCGATGATATGAAGAAAAATCCGGCATTTCAGGGAGCGAAGTATGAAGGGACATTGAAAGAGATTGAAACAGCCTATCCGACGGTGGCTGAAAATTTATATCGCGGTGATACGGCAGTACTGCGGCAGGGAGAACGTATTCTGGCAGCACAAAAAGAATTATTGTTGGCCAATCCTTTGCTGGATATGGACAAGATCGTCGTAACCAGTTTCCGATTGGGAGAAAATGCCCGGGTTTCTATGGCTCCTGCTTTAGGGATGCCGAGTAATAACTGGTCGAGCATGTATTCTGCCGCACGGGTGAACCGGGATGCGGAAATTGTGGAATTGTCGAATTTGAGGGGCGATATACAGAAACGTACGATTTATAAGCCGGAGCGTAAAGTGAACATTGCCGACCTGCAAATGCATTGGGACGGGGATAAACTGTTGTTTTCTTCTATCGATGAAAATAACCATTGGCAAGTATACGAAGTGGGTGTCGATGGAAAGAATTTTCACCAAAAAGTGAAAGTGGATGAGCCCGACCTTGAATTTTGTGATGCGAACTACCTGCCTGACGGACGGATTATTGCTTCTACAAATATCGGTTACCACGGTGTGCCTTGTGTGAACGGTAGCGATGCAGTGGGTAACCTTTCACTTTATGATCCGAAAAACGGTTCTTTCAGCCGTTTGACTTTCGACCAGGACGGAAACTGGAATCCCGTGGTGATGAACAACGGGCGTGTGATGTATACCCGCTGGGAATACACCGACCTGACTCACTATTTTTCACGTATCGTGATGCACATGAATCCGGACGGAACAGAGAACAAGGCATTGTATGGCAGTGGCTCTTTCTGGCCGAACAGTACGTTCGATATAAAACCGTTGCCGGGAAGCACCACCCGTTTCGTGGGTGTGATCTCCGGTCACCACGGAGTGGTTCGTTCCGGCCGTTTGATGATCTTCGATCCTGCTAAGTCGCGGAAAGAAGAGCAGGGAGTGGTACAGGAAATGCCTTTCCGCGACCGGAAAATCATCCCGGAAGTGAAAGACCAGTTAGTGGACGGTGTATGGCCGCAGTTTATGAGACCTTACCCTTTGAATGATAACTATTATTTAGTTTCTGCCAAATTATCTCCGGGTAGTTTGTGGGGTATTTATCTGGTGGACGTATTCGATAACCTGACCTGTATTGCTGAATTTGAAGGTGAAGGATTGAATATGCCCTTGCCTTTGGTGAAACATCCTACTCCTCCTGTTATTCCGGATCGGGTGAATTTAGCCGATAAGGAAGCAACTGTCTTTATTCAGGATATTTACGAGGGGGAAGGGACGAAAGGATTACCGAAAGGTTTGGTGAAAGAGTTGAGAATATTCGCTTATGAATATGCATACCGCAATTCTCCTTCCGACCACGATGCTCAAGGTATACAGAGCGGTTGGGATATTAAGCGGCTTTTAGGAACTGTTCCGGTGGAAGAGGATGGATCGGCAATTTTCAAAGTGCCTGCCAATACGCCTATTTCGATTCAGCCTTTGGACAAAGAGGGACGCGCGTTGCAGTGGTTCCGCAGTTGGTTTACCCCCATGCCCGGCGAAACGGTATCCTGTGTGGGTTGCCACGAAGACCAGAACCAAATTCCTATTCCGAAGCGTACGATTGCTTCGCAGATCAAGCCTCACCAGTTACAAACACCGGAAGGCGGAGTGCGTTCCTTTACTTATGAGCTTGAAGTTCAGCCGATTTTAGACCGGGCATGCGTGGCTTGCCACAATGAAAACAGTAAAATCGATCTCCGGGGTGGGCAGATGGATACTAAATATCCCCGTTTCGGAAGGCAATGGAGTAAAAGTTACCTGGCGATTATGCCTTACGTTTACCGTCAGGGACCGGAAGCTGAAATGTATGTGCTGAAACCTTATGAATATCATGCAACTAACTCGGAATTGGTGCGCCTGTTGTCGAAAGGTCACCACGGGGTGGAACTGACCGATAAAGAATGGCGTACGTTGTACAACTGGATCGATTTCAATGCTCCTTATCACGGTGCGTTTACTAATATCAGTAAGATTGGAAATTTCAACCAATATGACCGCCGTATGGAGTTGATGCAGAAATATAACGATATTCATGTAGATTGGCGGAAAGAAATTGCCGATTATGCCGCTTATTTGGGAAGCAAAGGGAAAATAGAACCGGTGATGCCTGAAAAAAACACCACACCGAAATATAAGGAAGTGAAAGCCTCCCATTGGCCGTTCGATACAAAAACAGCCCGGGAAATGCAGGAATCTGATAAAAAAGCTCCGAAGACGGTAGAGGTTGCTCCGGGAATAAGCATGAAATTTGTATGGGTTCCCGCAGGACAATTCGTTATGGGAGATAACCGGGCCGAGAAAGATTGTGCCCCGGCTTTCAAAGCTGCTGTGAAAAAAGGATTCTGGATGGCGGAATGTGAAGTGACCAACGAACAATTCTGCTCTTTGTTCCCGGAACACAACAGCCGGATTATCGGTCAGTTTTGGAAAGACCATACCACAGCCGGATTGCCTGCCAACAAACCGCAGCAGCCTGTGATCCGGGTTAGCTGTGAGGAGGCTATGGATTTCTGTAAAAAGTTAGGACAGAAAACCGGGTTGAAAATGAATTTACCGACGGAAATGCAGTGGGAATGGGCTTGCCGCGGAGGTAGCGACGAAGCTTTCTGGTATGGGAAAGAGGGAACGGATTTCGGTAAATTTGAAAATATGGCCGATGCCCAGCTTTCAGATATGGCTGTGATCGGAGTAGACCCGAAACCGATGAGTAAAAATAGTTCTTTACGTCCTTATTGGGATTACCTGCCTAAAGATTCTTCGGTGGACGACGGAGAAATGCTGACGGCTTTTGTCGGAAAATATCAGGCGAATCCCTGGGGATTGAAAGATATGCATGGAAATGTGGCGGAATGGACTTGTTCCGATTATGTGCCCTATCCTTTGAAGAAGGCGGAAACTTCGGATCGTAAAGTGGTACGCGGAGGTTCGTGGACCGACCGTCCGAAATATAGCGCTTCATACACCCGTAAAGCTTTCTACCCATGGCAGAAGGTTTATAATGTAGGCTTCCGGGTAATTATAGAAGAAGATTAAAAAGATCATTTGAAATAGATAAAAGGCGGGGATTTTCCCCGCCTTTTTTGTGATATTAGGGAAAGACTGTTTTATATGTGTGGTGATTTTAATGGGGAAAGCGGGAACGGGATGTACATCGTATAGTGATATGATATTATAGTTAAGAATAAAGTCCTGTAAAAGAAATAAGAAAAGGAGGAATGTTTCTGATAGCGATAAATATTGATCTGTATCTGTTCTTTTACTGTCTTAGATAACTTTTGGGGCTGCGACATCGGCAAAAACCGTATATTGGGGGGATTCACAGAGGTAGAATAAAGTTCTGCCTTATGAAGTGGCGATTTCCTTCTCTTTCCGGATATGCTTAGCTGTTATCGGTATTGCAGGATAAATCCGTTTTGTTCCGGAATGTAAAAATACTATCGGAATAGAGTAGACGATTTCATGGCAATAAAATAGAAAGGAAAATAGATTATCGGGATTTGCATAGAGCTTGAAATAGAGAGTATGTTTTTGCTTTATATATATTTCCGATGTCAGGAATAAGAATTTTTATGTCTATATGGAAAAATGTGTTCCTGGTTTCAGGTTGGGGGACATATGATCGGAAAATTAAAATCCCGTAACTTATTTTTAAGTTACGGGATTCTTATCTGGCAATGTGGTTAATTATTTTCTTTTACCACCTTTTTTTTGCTGTTCTTTTAATCTTTCTGACTGCATACGCTGCATATCTTCCAGACGTTTTTGGAAACCGGATTTTTTAACTGGTTTCGTTTTAGCCAGTTCAATTTGTTTCAATAGTTTCTCGTCGTTTACAAAACGGCGGATAATCCAGGTTTGCAGAATCGTAATCAGCGTTGCGATGAAGTAATAGTAGCTCAAACCGGATGAATAACTGTTGAAGATAAACAGGAACATGATCGGCATAATATACATCATGGTCTGCATACCTTTCATCTGGTCGTTCTGGGGCTGATTACGGTTGTTCATCACCATATAAATAATATTGGTGACCGTCATCAACAAACAGAATAGACTGACATGGTTGCCGTAGAACGGAATCGTAAACGGTAATGTTGCGATCGAATCGTAGGAAGCCAGGTCGTTCGCCCACAAAAAGCTCTGCTGACGTAGCTCGATAGCTCCCGGAAAGAAGTAGAACAGGGCAATCAAAATAGGCATCTGTATCAACATCGGTAAACAACCGCCCATCGGGTTTACCCCTGCCTGTTTATATAGCTTCATGGTAGCCTGCTGGCGTTCCATTGCCTTGTCGGCCGGATATTTCTTTGCTATTTCATCGACCTGTGGTTTAAGTACCCGCATACGTGCCTGTGACATGTATGACTTGTAAGTCAGCGGGAACAGGATTAATTTGATAATAAGCGTTAATAGCAGAATGATGATACCATAGTTCAGGTTCGTATTGTTTTCCAGAAAGTTGAAGATAGGAATAACAAAATATTTATTGAACCAGGCAATCCATTTCCATCCCATATTGATCAGGTCGGGAAGGTCGATATTTTTACCGTATTCTTTCAGCACCGGATAGGAATTCGGACCGAAGAAGAATTTCATGTTATATTGCTCGTTCGATTTACCGTTATAGGCCAGAGGTATTTCTGCATAAACATCCTTCAAATATCCCGGAGCAGTGCTGATTTTTGATTTCAGCAACACATCGCTGAAAGGCTGCTCTGTAATCAGGATAGAAGAAAAGAACTGTTGCTTATAAGCGATCCACTGCACTTTGGTCGGCAAAGTTTCTTCTTCTTCCGAAGTCATAGACATATTTTCTACGGCATCTTCATAGAATTTATAATATACCCCTGTGTAGCGGTTTTCGAAGTCTTTACTTTTTTCCAATTGCGGCATATCCACGCCCCAGAACAAAGTCAGGAAAGAAGAGTTTGAAGCAATGACATCTCCCATATTATAGGTGTTGATAGAGAAATCTACCATATAGCTGTCGGGAGCCAGTTTATATAAAAACTCTACGTAGCTGTTTGAACCGGAATATAATTTCATAGACAGGATTTGTTCTCTGTCTTTGGCATACAACTCTGTTTTCGTCGTGCTCGGTGTGAATAAGAAATTTTCAGTATTGATTTCCTTATTCTTTGCATAGAAAGTTAAACCGAACGTAGTTTCGTCGTCTCTCCATAGCACTAAAGGTAAAGAATCGTGAGTCCGGTATTCTTTCAGGTCTACAAATACGATCCGTCCCCCTTTGGTGTTGATCTGCAATTTAACCTTATCGTTTTCAAGGGTAATCAATTGCTCTCTCAGGCTATCCTGTACGAAAAGGGAATCCTTGCGGTTTGCCGATGTGGTGTCGTTCTGCTGTGCCAGTTCAAAGTCTCGTTTTTCTTGTTCGGCGGCTATTTGCATCCTTTGGGCTTCAACCCTTGCGATGGAATCCTGACGCTGAATTTCTTTTAATTGCTCTTCGCTGGGACGTGTGAAATAAGAAAATCCAATTAATATTAGAAAAATAATAACTAAACCGATGATTGTGTTTTTGTCCATACTATGAATGATGGTATTATAAGTTTATTCTTTGTTTTATGAAAGACAAGCTTTTATGAAAGCAACAAATAACGGATGCGGATTAATTACCGTACTTTTATATTCCGGATGGAACTGAACTCCGACAAACCATTTATGGGTGGGGATTTCAACAATCTCCGTCAATCCGGTTTCCGGATTGATTCCGGTGGTGAGCATTCCGGCTTTTTCAAATTCTTCTTTATAGGCACCGTTAAATTCATAACGGTGACGGTGTCTTTCTTCCACCACTTTTTGATTGTAAGCGGCATAAGCTTTAGAACCTTCAAGTAGTTCGCATTTATAAGCACCCAAACGCATTGTCCCGCCTTTTTCGGTGACATTCTGTTGGCTGTCCATCAGGTCGATCACCGGATATTTGGTTTTGGCCGCCATTTCGGTGGAATCGGCTCCTTCCAGTTTCAGTACATTCCGGGCAAATTCGATAACTGCCATTTGCATTCCTAAACAGATTCCGAAAAACGGAATATTGTTTTCACGGGCATACTGGATAGCTACTAATTTTCCGGCCACACCACGATGTCCGAATCCCGGAGCAACGAGAATCCCGTGCAGGTCTTGCAGTTTGCTTGCTGCATTCTCTTCATTGAGTTCTTCACTGTGAATCCATTGAATATTGACTTTACAGTCGTTTACCGCTCCGGCATGGATAAAGGCTTCGACGATGGATTTATAAGCATCGTGTAACTCTACATATTTCCCAACCAGTCCGATTTTTACTTCTTGCCTGTAATTTTTCAGTTTATAAAGGAATTTTTTCCAGGATTCCAGATCAGGTTCGCTATTCAGGGGCAAACCGAGCTGTTCGAGAACAATTTCGTCCAGCTTTTCTTCCTTCATTTTGATAGGCACTTCGTAGATCGTGGATACGTCGATCGACTGGATGACTGCTTTAGGGCTGACGTTACAAAATAGAGCAACCTTTCTTTTCAGGTCGGAATTTAATTCGTGTTCTGTACGCAACACCAAAACATCCGGTTGCACTCCGATTTCCAATAAAGCTTTTACAGAGTGTTGGGTGGGTTTTGTTTTTAGCTCTCCGCTGGCAGACAGATAGGGAACAAAAGTCAGGTGAATGAGTACCGATTTCTCGCCTAATTCCCATCTCAACTGGCGGACTGCTTCAATAAAAGGCAACGATTCGATGTCGCCAACTGTTCCGCCGATCTCGGTAATGACGACGTCATATTCTCCCTTATTTCCCAATAACTTGATGTTACGTTTGATTTCATCGGTAATGTGAGGAACGATTTGTACGGTCTTTCCCAGATAATCGCCTCTGCGCTCTTTACTGATTACATTTTGATAAATGCGTCCTGTCGTAATGTTATTTGCCTGTGAGGTAGGACAACCTGTGAATCTTTCATAGTGCCCTAAGTCAAGGTCGGTTTCTGCACCGTCATTCGTCACATAACATTCTCCGTGCTCATAAGGATTCAGAGTACCCGGATCGATGTTGATATAGGGATCAAGTTTTTGATTAGCAACTTTATAGCCTCTTGCCTGTAATAGTTTGGCAAGGGAGGAAGCAATAATGCCTTTTCCTAAAGAAGATGCAACTCCTCCGGTAACAAATACATATTTTGTAGACACGATATCTGGTTTTTTATTATGATTTAATCAAAGTCACAAAGTTAATAAATCAGACCGGAGTACACAAAAAAAAAGACATTTAAGTATTTCCTTTTTCATTCCGGTGGGAGAGAGAAGAGGATATTAAAAAAAATAAGTCCGTAAAACTCTCGGTTTACGGACTTACTTTAATTTTATGAACCTGGTCAGATCATGTTGTCGATTGCCTTAAGCTTTTCCTTTAAAAGTGCCAGCCTTTGCTTTGTCTTTTCGATTTGGGAGGTTAGTTCCCGGATCAGTCCCTGTGATTTATTGGATTTCGCAATGAATCCGATATTATTTTCCCAGGTGTTCACATCGGTTTCCAACTGACGGATTTTAGATACCAATTTTTCCCGTTCGTTGATGATCTTGTATTCTTTGTTTTCTCCTGAATCGAAAGAATTGATTTTTGCCCGGTATCTTTCCAGGTTCTTATCGAATTCATCCAGATTCAATTTATCGAACCAGCCATTGATAAGCCCTCTGAATTCTTCCTGGATGGCATCCTTCACCTTGATAGGTACAAAGCCGATTTCCGCCCAACGGGATTGAAAATCTTTGAGTTTGGCAATGTCCGTGTCGTTACTGCCCGACAGGGTGAATTGTTTCACTTCTTCGATCAGGGCTTTTTTCTTTTCTAAATTTTGCTCCTGTTCCGAATCAATGTCTTTAAAATGAGCGCTCTTGTTGTTGAAGAATGTGTCGCAGGCAGCCCGGAAACGCATCCACACCTTGTTGGAGTATTTTTTGGGAGCAGGACCGATCTTTTTCCATTCCTTCTGGTAGGAAATGATCTTATCGGTAGTCACTTTCCAGTCAGTGCTGTCCTTGATCGCTTCCACTTTTTCACACAGTTGATTCTTTAATTCCAGATTTTTCTCCTGTTCTTCCAGCATTTTTTTGAAGAACTCCCGTTTCCGGTCGAAAAACAGGTCACAAGATGCCCGGAATTTCTTATAAATCCGGTTACGTTCTTTTTGAGGGATCGTACCTGAATGTTTCCATTCTTCCTGTAAGTCGATGATATTTTTAGTCGCAGTGTTCCATTCTGAAATACTTTTATATTCTCCGTCGGCAATCGCAGAGGCTTTCGTACAGATTTCCTCTTTTACTTTCAGGTTGTCTTCCTGCTCTTTTTTTAGAGATTCGAAGAAATTATGGTATTTGTCGTTAATTTGTCCCGTTGCGGCTTTGAAACGTTCCCATACCGGTTCTTTTTGATCTTTGGGAATGGGGCCGATTTCTTTCCAGCGGGCATGAAGTAACTGCAAATGCTTGAACGATTCGGCAATGTCGTTACTTTCCACTAATTTTTCGGCCTCTTCACAAAGCTGGAGCTTAGCGTCCAGATTACGTTTCAGGTCAAGATCGCGTAATTCTTTGTTGATCTTGATGTAATTATAGAAATTTTCTACGTGCAGATGGTAGGTTTCCAGTAAACCGTTCAGTTTTGCCTGTGGAACCATTCCGGTATTCCTCCAGCGTTCCTGTAAGTCCCGGAATTCCTGAAAGGTTTTATCCAGTGATTCTTCTTTCTGTATCAGGGCTTTTAGTTCCTCGATAATCCCTAACTTTATTTTCAGGTTTTCTTCGCGTTCGGCTTCTGTTCTTCGGCTGGCAGAACTTTTCTTTTCTTTATAGAGCTTGTAAATATTATTAAACCGTTCCCGGGTATCGTTCTTATACTCGAATCCTTCGGGAGAATCGCCGTCGGCAGTGAAAGCTGCGAGGGCTTTTTCATATTCTTCCTTATATTGGTTCTCAAATAACTCAGGGAGGCTTTCGATGACATCCTTGATTAAATTCACAGGATAGTCGCTCACCAGTTTTTGCATCTGATGAACAATTTCTTCTGTGGTGAGTGTGGAGAAATCAATATCGGGAATTTCCGGCGTATTTTTCTCCTCTTCCGTTACCTGGGGAGTTGTCTCTGTTTCTGAAACAGATTGTTCTGCCGGAGTTTCCGATGACTTGATTTCTTCTTCTGGTTGTAACATATTTTCTTGCTCCATAATAAGTTTGCAGTTTACGTTTGGTATTGCATCTGACTGACGAAAATAGTTAAATAATCTGAGAAAGACAAATTAATTCGCGATTTACCAGCAAGGATTTTATATTTCCCGAGAAAGGGGTTATCTTTGAAATCTAAAATAACTCCCATACAATGTTGTCATATATTTTATACGGTTTTATTTGGTGTTTTACTCTTTTACCTTTACGGTTTTTATATCTATTCTCCGATTTTTTGTATCTTGTTCTATACTACATTGTTAAATATAGAAGAAGAGTCGTGAGAACAAATCTTTGTAAATCCTTTCCTGAAAAGGACGGACGGGAGATCGTAAAAATCGAAAAGAAATATTATCGCCACATGTGTGATCTGTTTGTAGAGATGTACCGGATGTGGCATATGTCTGAAAAAGAAATAAAAAAGCGCTGTGTATTTAAAAACCTGGAAGTTGTACAGCAATATTTTGACCAAAACCGGAGTGTTATCGGAGTGTTGGGACATTATGGAAATTGGGAGTGGATGTCTTCGTTCAGTTTGTGGGTAAAGCCCGATATTGCTTTTTATGCGTTATATAAACCCCTGCATGACCGGGTGTCGGACCGGATGCTGAAAAAGATACGTTCCCGTTTTGGAGCAGTGGTCATTCCTAAAGACGATATTCTACGACAGATCATAAAAGATAAAAAGGAAGGGCGGTTATTTTTAGCCGGTTTTATCGGAGATCAGACGCCGAATATCTATAACCTGAATTTTTGGATGGACTTTTTAAATCAGGATACGCCTGTTTTGATCGGAACAGAGAAAATTGCCCGGAAATTTGATCTTCCGGTTATCTCTTTGCGGATGAGGTGTGTCAAACGGGGTTATTACGAGGTGGATTTTGTCGATATATGCGGAAAGCCCGGAGAATTGGAACCCGGAGAACTGACGCGGATGCATACCCGGGTGCTGGAAGAGACGATTCGGGAAGTGCCGGAATTGTGGCTGTGGTCTCACAAAAGATGGAAACACCGGAGGGGGAAAGAGGCGGAAGAAACAAATTAATTTCAGTTGGAATGGCGAGAATTGCAGTAATCATATTGAACTGGAACGGCAGAAAGTTGATGCAGGACTTTTTACCTTCGGTAGTGAAGTTTACCGATCCGGAAATCGGGCGCGTCATTGTGGCTGATAATGCTTCTACTGACGATTCTGTGGAGTGGTTGACAGGGCAATATCCGGATGTGGATTTAATTCGTTTCGGGGAAAATTATGGTTTTGCAGGAGGATATAATCGGGCGATCGATCAGGTGGATGAGGAAATTGTTCTGCTGTTGAATAGCGATGTGGAAGTGACCGAAGGATGGTTGTCGCCTTTGTTGGAGATTTTGGATCGTGATCCTGGGGTTGCGGCGGTACAACCCAAGATAAAATCTTGGAAAGAAAAAGAAAAATTCGAATATGCCGGAGCCTGTGGCGGATATATAGATAAGTGGGGATTCCCTTTCTGCCGGGGTAGGGTATTGGATGTGACGGAGGTGGACGAGGGGCAGTATGATTCCGTTACCGAAATTTTTTGGTGCAGCGGAGCAGCTATGTGTATCCGCCGGGAGATATACCGAAAAGCCGGGGGACTGGATGAACGTTTTTTTGCCCATATGGAAGAAATCGACTTATGCTGGCGTATCCGTAATGCCGGCTGGTCATTGAAAGTGAATCCGCAATCCGTTGTTTATCACCTGGGGGGAGGTTCCTTGCCCATGAATCATCCCAGAAAATTATTTTTGAATTACCGGAATAATCTTTTAATGATATATAAAAACTTATATCCCGCTCTTCGTCGGCGGGTTATGTTTTTTCGTTTCGGGCTGGATTTTGCTGCGGCAATGATGCTCCTGATGAAGGGAGAGTATAGCAATACAAAATCCATATTTGCCGCTTACCGGGAATTCAGGAAGCTAAGAAAACATTATAAGCCTGCGACCATCAAGCATCGGGATGATTGCATTTTTAAATGTTCCATCATATTTGCTTTTTATTTACACGGAAAGAAATACTTTTCTCAATACCTCGAATAAACTTTTGATAAATATTTTTGTCTATACGATAAGAGTTATAAAACAATCAGGTAATGCGATTCCCTAATGATGAAGAGATAATTGTAAGGTTTCATACTCCCGGTAAGGAGCAGGAAGCATTTCGGATTCTTGTCGATAAGTATAAGGAACGCTTGTATTGGCATGTGAGGAAGATTGTATTGAATCATGAAGATTCGGACGATATTCTTCAGAACACATTTATAAAAATATGGCAGGGATTGAAAGAGTTTCGTTATGAGGCTAAACTCTATACGTGGATGTACAGGATTACAACAAACGAAGCCCTTAATTTTCTGGCAGAGAAAAAGCGGAAAGTGTTCGGCAATGCCGATGAAATAACAGAATATTTGGAGAACACTTTGGAGAGCGACCCGTATTTCAGCGGGGATAAGATCCAGTTGGAACTACAAAAAGCAATATTGACCTTAACCGAACGGCAACGCCTGGTGTTCAATATGAAATATTTTGACGATATGTCTTATGAAGACATTGCAGATATACTCGAAGTGGCTGTGGGGACGCTAAAAGCAACCTATCATAATGCAGTGAAAAAGATAGAGGAAAACTTAAAGATTGTAGATACCTTAAATTGACGTATGATGGAAAATTTTGATGATAAATATAAGAAAAAGAGTCCATTTACAGTACCGGAGGGGTATTTTGATAAATTGACCGACCGCGTTGTGGAACGTGTAAATCAAGAGAAAAAACCACAAAAAATCCGTTTTATACAGGTTGTGAAACCATATATGGGATTGGCTGCAATATTCTTGCTGGCTCTTTTGGTGGTGCAGGTGATATTTCCCCATTTAGTCGATAAAAATAAAATGTTGTTGAAAGAGGGGGAAAAGGTTGAGCAAACGCAGCAAGCCACCACTTCCGACAATGAGATTATATTTGACAGCCATTTTAATCCGACAAATGACGAAATTATCGAATACCTGACGACAGAAGTCGATAGTTACGAACTGATATATGCCGGAATTTATTGAGAATGAATATAGATGTCTAAGAATAGATTATGAAGAAATTATTGGTTATTTTATTGATATTCGTGCAAGGAGTTGGATTTGCTCAGGAAAGATTGAGCGAAGAGAAAAGAAAAGAATTTGAATCGCAGAAGATTGCTTTCTTTACAAAGGAATTGGACTTATCGCCCGAAGAAGCCGTTAAATTCTGGCCTCTGTACAACGAGATGGGAAAAAAGATGCGGGAGGCAGAAGGGGAGATGCGTAAAAAAGCCCGTGACATGAGGGATGCAAAGAACGTAAGCGAGGAAGTTTATAAGCAAGCTATCATGGATATGTTAGCTTCTGAACAAAAAGCGCAGAGCATCAAAAAAGAGTATTATCAGAAAATGTTGCAGGTGATTCCCGCCTCTAAATTATGGAAACTCGGAGAAGCCGAACGGAAGTTTCACCGTCAGCTCTTTGAACGCCTGAAGAACGAACCGGGAGCTAAATCGAAATAAATAAAAAAAACATTACAAAAGTTTGCAAGTTTCAAAGAATGCACTACTTTTGTGGACGCAATTCAGCACATATACCAGGAGAGATGGGTGAGTGGCTGAAACCAACAGTTTGCTAAACTGTCGTACGGGATTACTGTACCGGGGGTTCGAATCCCCCTCTCTCCGCCGAGAGCGAAAGCAAAATCAAGAAAAGCCCTGTAAATTAATCGTTTACAGGGCTTTCTCTTTTCAATACAAGAGCAGAAAAAAGCGGTTTTGAATCATTTTTACATACAAAATCGGTAACATTCTGAAAATCGAGATAAAGTTCCTGTGATGATTTTTACACTAAAAATAGTGTAATGATGTTATTTGTTGCAAAAGTATCTGTTCATAAGCCGATCATAAATCATTTCTTTGTGACCGGGAAACTACGCCGGAAATTCATGAGTGGCTATTCCATACGCCACATTGTTTATAAAATTCAATAATTTACTTCCATTGTCAACATAATGTATTAAATATTTAAAAATAATTGAATCGTTCTTTAGTATATTTGTACCTTTATCGAAGTATTGTGCAAAATATGATAATGAATAGGCAGAAAATGAGTCAGCAAAAAATTTAGCATGACTTTAAAACAGGATTGTTAACCTCAAAGAGCCATAATAAATAAAGGGATAACATATTAAGAAATAGAATATGAACTCAATTGCATTTATTGATACCGAAATTGAGCCGAGGAGTGAGCAGATTCTTGATATTGGAGGTGTTAAAGATGATGGAAGTTGCTTTCACAACCCCTCTTTAGATGCATTTGTACGGTTTCTCAATGGAACACAATTTATATGCGGACATAATATTTTTCATCACGATATAAAATATATCGGTGAGGAGGTATTGTGTGATGCGGGAATAAGCCCGGAAAATGTTATTGACACCTTATTTTTCTCTCCTTTGCTTTTTCCGACGAAACCATATCATGCGTTATTAAAAGATGATAAACTACAATCAGAAGATACAAATAACCCATTGAATGACTCCATCAAGGCGAAAGATTTGTTTTATGATGAGGTTGCTGCTTTTAAAGAACGGGATGAAACACTTAAGCAAATTTTCTATTTGCTGTTGAATGGTGAAAAAGAGTTCCATTCCTTTTTTGATTTTATTTCATATACAAGTGCAGATACCGATCTTGAAAAGTTAATTCGTCAAAAATTTAAAAATGAGATTTGTGAACAAGCCGATTTGTCGGGCATCATTTCCGGGCATCCAATTGAGCTTGCATATTGTTTGTCACTGATCGATTCTTTCATTCGTTACAAAAAGATACCCTCCATTACTCCTCCCTGGGTGTTAAAAAATTATCCCGAAGTTGAACGGATCATGTTCCATTTGCGGAACAGGCCTTGCGTCAGCGGTTGTACATACTGTAACAATGCATTGAATGTACACAAGGGGTTGAGACGGTTATTTGGCTTTGATTCGTTCCGGACCTATGCGGGAGAGCCATTGCAGGAGCAGGCTGTGAAAGCTGCTATCGGCAATAAATCCATACTTGCCGTTTTTCCTACCGGTGGGGGAAAATCGATTACATTCCAGTTGCCTGCGTTGATGAGCGGAGAAAATGTTAAGGGTTTGACCATTGTTATCTCTCCCTTACAGTCGTTAATGAAAGATCAGGTTGATAATCTTGAGAAAGCCGGGATTACCGAAGCGGTTACTATAAATGGCCTGCTCGATCCCATTGAAAGGGCAAAATCCATTGAGCGGGTTGAAGACGGTTCTGCGTCTATTCTTTATATTTCTCCTGAATCCTTACGTTCACAAACCATTGAACGATTGATTTTAGGAAGGAAGATTGTACGTTTTGTGATTGACGAAGCCCATTGTTTTTCTGCATGGGGACAGGATTTCAGAGTTGATTATCTATATATCGGTGATTTTATCAAGGTTATTCAGGAGAAGAAAAAGCTTGAAGAGGGGATTCCTGTTTCCTGTTTCACTGCAACGGCTAAGCAGAAAGTGATTGAAGATATTCGTAATTATTTCAGAGAAAAGCTTTCCCTTTCCCTTGAGTTGTTCACGTCAAAGGCTGCGAGAACAAATCTTCAATACAAGGTTTTGGAGAGGGCAGACGAGGAAGAAAAATATCAGGCGACGAGAGATCTGATAGAAGAAAAAAACTGTCCGACGATCATTTATGTTTCAAGAACACGAAGGGCATATAAGCTTGCCGAAAGATTGACCAAAGATGGTTTTCAGGCCAGACCTTATCACGGGAAAATGGATGTGCAGGAGAAGATGGCCAATCAGAATGCTTTTATTGCAGGTGAAGTTCCGGTTATGGTGGCCACATCTGCTTTCGGGATGGGGGTTGACAAAAAAGATGTCGGTTTGGTGATTCACTATGATATTTCTGATTCTCTTGAAAATTATATTCAGGAAGCGGGTAGAGCGGGCAGGGATGAAAATATTACGGCTGATTGTTTTGTGTTGTTTAATGAAGAAGACCTTAGTAAACACTTTATTCTGTTGAATCAAACTAAACTTTCGATCAAAGAGATCCAGCAGATATGGAAAGCCATTAAGGAGATTACAAGATTTCGCTCTAAAGTTTCGAACTCTGCGTTAGAGATTGCCCGAAAAGCGGGTTGGGATGATAATATCGCCGAGATTGAAACAAGGGTAACAACTGCCATTGCTGCTTTAGAAGAGGCTGGCTATTTGAAACGGGGACAAAATATGCCAAGAGTTTTTGCCAACAGTATTCTGGCCAAAAATGCCCAGGAGGCTATTGACAAAATCAATGATTCGGAAAAGTTTGAAGAAAGACAGAAAGAAAAAGGAGTCCGGATTATTAAGAAACTTTTTTCAAGCAAAAGTAGGAAGCAGTCAAACGACGAAGTCGGGGAGTCAAGAGTTGATTATATCAGCGATCATTTGGGAATTGTTAAAGAAGAAGTCATTAATATCATTAATCTTCTTCGCGAAGAGAATATCCTTGCTGATGCGAAAGATTTAACGGCCTTTATCAAAAGAAGAGAAAACAATAGTCATTCACTGAATATTGTTGATACTTTCGGCAAAATTGAAAATTTCTTGCTTTCGATTTTTGAAAAACAAGAAAAAGTGTTCCATCTAAAGGAAGTAAATGAAGGGATAGCGGAGCAGGAAAAAGATGTCAATGTAAACATAAGTGAGATTAAGACCATTATCAACTTTTGGGCAATAAAGAATTGGATTAAGCGGAAAAATCTGGAATATTCTAAAAATCATGTTGCAATTGTCTGTCTTCAGCCGAAAGACGTATTGGCAGAAAAATTAAAGAAGCGTCATGGGGTGGCGAAGTTCATTATAGAATTTCTCTATCAAAAAAGTAATTTGAATATCTCTAAAGGCAATACAGGAAAAGAAGAGGTGCTGGTTGAATTTTCAGTTCATGAATTGAAAAATGCTTTTGAGAATTCAGTGATGAGTTTTGGTGAAAAAGTTTCGATAGAAGAGGTTGAGGATGCCCTTTTCTATTTGTCCAGGATCGATGCTATTAAAATAGAAGGGGGATTTCTTGTTGTTTATAACAGGTTGACGCTTGAACGGCTTGAACAGGATAACAAGAAGCGTTATAAGGCTGAAGATTATCAGAAATTAAGTCAGTTCTACGAAAGTAAAGTTCAGCAAATTCATATTGTCGGTGAATATGCAAAGAAAATGGTTAGTGATTATAAAAGTGCTTTACAGTTTGTTGAGGATTATTTTCATTTAAATTATACCTTATTTTTAAACAAATATTTCGAGGGTAGCCGACAGGACGAAATTAAGCGTAATTTGACCCCTGCCAAATTTAGACGGCTTTTCGGAGAACTTTCGCCGGCACAATTGAATATCATTAATGATCGGGAAACGAAATATATTGTGGTTGCTGCCGGCCCAGGAAGCGGTAAGACCAGAGTTTTGGTACATAAATTGGCTTCATTGCTTTTGATGGAAGACGTGAAGCACGAACAGTTGCTGATGCTCACCTTTTCACGGGCAGCGGCAACCGAATTTAAAAAAAGGCTTCTTAATCTGATCGGTAACGCGGCGAATTATATTGAAATCAAGACGTTTCATTCTTATTGTTTTGATTTATTAGGTAAGGTTGGAAGTCTGGAGAAGTCAAATGAAATTCTGAAAAAGACAGTTGAGAAAATTAAAAATAAAGAAGTAGAAGTAAGTCGGATAACAAAGACTGTTTTGGTTATTGACGAAGCGCAGGATATGAACGAGGATGAATTTAATCTGATAAAGGTTTTGATGGAGCAAAACGAAGAGATGAGGGTAATTGCGGTAGGCGATGATGATCAGAATATTTATGAATTCAGGGATGCCAGTTCAAAATATCTTGAACAATTGATTGAGGAAAACGGAGCTTTAAAATATGAGTTGATAGAAAATTATCGGAGTAAAAGTAATTTGGTCGACTTTGCTAATCAATTTGTAAAAAGCATACCCCATCGGTTAAAAAGTGATCCAATTGTTTCTGTAACAAACGATAACGGAAACATAAGATTGATCCGTTATCGAAGTGAAAATCTTATTGCTCCACTTGTGCGGGATGTAATTGGCACCGGAATTACAGGAACAGCCTGCGTATTGACAACGACGAATGATAAAGCATTGCAAATCACAGGACTGCTTTTGAAAAACGGAGTGCAAGCCAGATTGATTCAAACTAATGATGGTTTTAGTTTATACAACCTTGAAGAAATCAGGTTTTTTATAAATCGGTTGAACTTTACGGACGATGTTTTTGTGATCAGCGATGAGGTTTGGGAAAAAGCGAAGCAGGAATTGACGGATAAGTTTCGTGGTAGTACAAAATTGGAGATATGCACCAACATGATTAAAGATTTTGAGACTACCAATCCAAAGAAGAAGTACAAGTCTGACCTGGAGGTATTCATCCGTGAATCCAAGTTGGAAGATTTTTTCAGTGAAGGGGGAGAGACAATTTTTGTTTCAACGATCCACAAGGCAAAGGGGAAAGAATTTGATAATGTTTTTCTATTGCTTGAAAATTTCGATACGACAGAAGATGAAGCCAAACGGCAGTTATATGTTGCCATGACAAGGGCAAAACAGAATTTGACAATTCATCTGAATTCTGATTTCCTGGACCGTATTTCTGTTGAAAATATCGAACGAATTGAGGATAAAGAGATCTATTCACAGCCCAACGAGGTGGTGATGCATCTCACTCACAGAGATGTTTGGTTAAGTAATTTCGCTAAAAATCAACATGCAATTTCTAAACTTACAAGTGGAGATGCTTTGACTGTCAATTGTGATGGCGGGTTGGATTTGAATGGACAAACCGTTTTGAAATTTTCACGAAAGTTTATGAAAGAGCAAATGGAAGACATGCAAGAAAAAGGGTATGAATTAAAACATGCCAAAGTGAATTTTATTGTTTATTGGGAAAATAAGGATAAAAAAGAAATAAAAATAATTTTGCCCGAACTCTATTTTAAAAGGAAAGATCAGGCATAGTTGTAGTACGAATGTAATATTAACCTTACTAAAAATCTGATTAACTATCTATAATATAGAGGTTTATTTTTCTCCACCGAAGTCTGGTGATCAGGTAGGCAAAAAAACGTAGAATCAGCACTCTACGGATTTTTTCTTTTATAACTATGATATTTCAAAGACACTAAAAACAAAATAGGGATTCATATTGTATAGACTTACGCCCTCTACCGATGTTTTAGGCTTCGTTGAAGTAGAATTTTATTTATGATTGAGGTTATTAAAAGTTATTTGTTATACGGATGGGTAAACCAGAAGCGGCTGCCGACTCCTAATTTCGACTCAACACCGATGGTTCCACCGAGATATTCGATAATACTTTTACAAATAGACAATCCTAAACCAGTACCCTTTGAAAATGTATTGAGTTTTACAAAACGGTCAAAAACCGTGTTGGCTACTTCCGAAGCAATACCCATGCCGGTATCGGTAACAGAGAACTCGATTTCTCCGGTATCCTCTTTTAGATGATATTCAAGGAGAACCTGTCCTTTTTCGGTGAATTTCAGTGCATTATTTATAAAGTTGGTAATAACCTGCATCAAGCGTCTTTTATCTGTGTGAATCCGGTAATCCGGTAATTCGGAAGCCAGTAAAACAGGAACGCTTTTGTCTTCTTTAATTTCGTAATTCCGTATAATATCTTTACAAAAATCTTTGATGTTCAGGTCATTCAAGCTATATTCAAGTGTGCCGGCTTCTATTTTCGACAGGTCGAGAATGTCGGATATTAATTGTAAAAGCAGTTCTGTATTTTCCTGCATAATTTCAATATACTTCTGACGTTCTTCTATGTCTTCCGATTCGACAAGCAGACCTGCAAAGCCGACGATAGCGTTGAGCGGAGTGCGGATTTCGTGGCTCATATTGGCCAGGAAAGCGGACTTTAAAAGATCCAGATGTTCGGCTTTATCTTTGGCTATTCGCAGTTCTTCTTCTATTTTTTTCTGGTGGTCTATATCAACGCTGGTAATTACATGCGCCATCTGCCCGTCTATCCAGGCAAATGCGGCACTGAATACGCGAAACCAGCACTTATCAAACGGACGTTGGTAATCCCAGGAATAAACTTTTGTAGGTTGTCCGTTTTCGTCGATCAGATGTTTTTTAGGACAAAACTCACATTCTCCTGTCTTGTCGGTGTAAAGTGCTTCCCAACATTTTTTTCCATTAAAATGTTCTATTCCGCCATATGGATCGGCCATCGACTTGTTGGCATACAACATGTCATGGGAATCGAAAGAGTTTACATATATATCGACACCCATATTATTCATGATGCTGCCCAATGTGTTGCTTGCTCTTACTTCTCTTTCTTTATATTCTCTTACGGCAATTTCTTTGGAAAGCGAACCTAATAATAGATGAATCATCTGCAATTCTTCATCTGTAAAAGGTGTTGTTTCCACTCGGTTTGCAAATCCTATAAATCCGATGATTTTTTCTTCCGTATCTTCAAATTGACGGACCAGCAATGAATCCACCTGATAAAAGTCCAGAATCCCGGTATTATGGGGGGAACCTTCTCTTCGGTTAATATAGAACGGTTTATTTTGAGTTTTGGTATAGTCCACAAGTCGTTTTAGCGTTTCGTTCATTTCGAAACGATTTTCCAATGCCCCCTCTTCATTCCCGATTGTTTCTTTCAAAAAGAAATAACGAAAACCATCTGTTTGATAGACGAAACCTTTTTTAAATCCGAAATAATTACAAAAATCGGTTAACGATTCCATGACTTTTTTTTCGATAGAATCGTTACTGTTTAATCGCTCTAAAAAATGAAGTATAAATACACTTAAACTCTCTTTATCCTTGATCATATTATTTTTTGCACCCTAATAAGATTAGGTGCACTCAGGATGAGTACAACATAACTAAAAAAAATTAAGTTGCTAATATACAAATTAAAAAGGTGAATTACATACGGATATTGCTAACAAAACAAAAAGAAGGTTAAAAATGGATCAGGTGAAGTCCAATTATCGTAGAGAAATGTAACCATTGGATGAAGCACATCGGTGTTAAATATTGGAGAGTGGGAGTATGTGGTCGGTCTATATTCTGGCAATCATCAGAAAGCAGGTAAAGAGTGTGATGGTGGTGCAAAGCCAGAGTTTTTCGGCGCGGGTAGGAGAAAAATTGAATAAGTGGTAGCCGAGGGCTTCGTGATGACAGGCCGGCAGGCAATCTCCGCAATAAGTGCAGGTGTTACCCGGTTTTCCTTGAAGGATATTTTCTTTTTGCAGCGCATCGTATCGGCAAGAGCGGGTGCATGCCATACAGTGGGTGCATTGGCTGGAATCGATCCGGAAACGCCAGGGAGATAGATGTTTTAAATAGGCAACCAATGTCCCGGCAGGGCAATAGGTGGTACAGTGCACCATTATTTTGCGATTTCGGGAGAATATCACAATAATAAATAGTCCGATCACTCCGATTGTGGCGGCTAAAATGGTTGCGAGTAATGATGAAAAAGCAAAAAAGCGCAGAATAATCGCTACTGCCGTAAATAGGGTTAAAATGGATAGGCGAAGCCGAAGCCGTTGTTTTTGAGGTATGGAACGTTGTCGGCCATTTCCGGCAGCTAAGGAGTCGAAAACCCCGAAATAACAGAGCTGGCTGCACCACGCTCCACCGGAAAGCAATATTGTGATTAGAAACAGCAGAGGCATGAAAGATAATTGCCAGCGATAAATGGCTCCTAATGGAATTAAGCCTGGAATCGGGAAATGCAGAGTTCCGGACATCAGGAAAACGGAATCGATGGTGATGCCTAAAATTAGCTGGCTGAAAAAGACAACGGCAAATAGGAGCCATATCCGTTTTCTCCAAATACTCCGGGTGGCTCTCGGCGACATTTTATGGTAGAACCAGCCGGATAAAATCGTTGCCAGCCCGATCTGTAACCATCCCCCGTCCGGTAGAAGGCGTTCGCCTAAGAGCAAAGGCGGCTTTACTACTGTCTGTACGATAGTTAGTAGCGTAAATGTGAGTATGGAGGTGGCTATAATCCAGCTTTTGTTTTTCATGGAAATATTCGGCTTTCCGATTTGGTTTGTTTTATAAAGGTTTGATTTTGCAGGTAATCTGTAATGAAATTATAAAAATTCATGTCTCAAATTCTGATGCTAAAGATACCAATATTTTGAGATATAACCTTAACGGGTGGTCTCGTGTCGGTATGGCTTTTATAAAAAAAAAGCCTGAAAAGGGGTAAATTCTTTTCAGGCCGTCGGGAATATCATTGTTGAAAGGAGAATTTTGCGGTCTTTTTTATAGAAAACTGTTATCGGCAGTTTTTCACTTTTATTCGATTCGCAGTTTGGCCATACCTTTAATTTGATCTCCTTTTTTTATAGGTTTCCGGTAAGGAGCGTAATAACTTTCGAGAAACATTTCATTTCCGGCGGTTACGAAATCGGCTATCAGGAAACGAATTTTGTTTTTGTCGAGCCAGGAGCGCCAATGTTGTTCTCCATTCGAGCAAGCGGTTATTTTGCTTCCGGTGTTGTCTGTCAGTCCCGCATACCAGATGTTTCGGCGGGTGGCACGGAAATCGTTGCTTCCCAGTTCGTTATAGTCCATGTTCCAACTCCAGGAGGGTGCCACCCTGGGATCGATTTGTTCCGGTAGACCTGTGTAGAATAAGGGAGCTGAACCGACAGGTCGGCTGATATGGTCTGCCGGATAAACGCTCCATAAACCTTTCCGCCTCCAAAAAGTGCTGTCGTAGTTGCGGGGTGCATCGAATACGATACCCCATTGGCGCGGATTGACATCCTGTGAGGCATTAAAACGATAGTTTACCGAGAGTTCTCCGTTGGCATTGACCGTTAATCGATATTCTCCTTTAAATTCTTTGTAATTTCCTTCTACATCGACTATTACATTGTTTCCTTCCTGCCGGGCTTTTACCTGTGTCGTCTTCCAGTCGGAACAAAGGTTGTTGTGAATGGGGGTATTGGCATTGTGGTTGGGGTAGCAGCCGCCTCCGTTCAGGGAAAGAGCCATTAACCACGGTCCTCCGCAAAGGGCTGTTTTTTTATTTTTTTTCAGGGAAAGGATTTGTCCGGAAACCCGACTGATTTCACAGGAAAAATTTTTACCTGTAACTGTGAAGCGGTCTTTGCTTGTTTTTAGCTTTGTGGTTGCTTCCGTCCAGACTGGCAATTCATTTTGCGATTGCTTTCCAACAGGAATCAGGTATTCATCGGCAAGGAATCCCCGGGGATCGGAAAAAGAAAGGTAAAGTTCGCCCGTTTCGGTTTGGCTGACGGGGATATGAAGTTTGCCTTTCCCTTGAGGCGGGATGGAGGTGGAGACGACACCTTGTTTATCGCCATACCGATAAGTTATTTTCAATTCATCCGTATTGAGGTAAGTGTAACGGTTTTCTACCTCAACAATCAATTCACGGGCCGGGGTTAGTTCGGTGGTATGGACACGGATCGGACTATATATTTTTTTCATATCCCAATATTCCGGTTTGGGACGCCGCCAGCCGTCTATCGGTCCCCAGGCACCATACCCCACGGCATTGCCGCCGGGCAGTTGAAATATATCGTCTATCCCGGACCAGAGCGATCCTCCGAGTACTCCCTGGGTTTTATACATATTTTCCCACGTGGGGGCAAGAGCCAGAGCCCAGTCGCTTCTAACTCCGGGATCGGTAACCAATTCACTGCGGTTATACACATTCAGGTGGCAGTATTCTCCGTAAATCATAGGGCGGTCACTTTGTGCCGCTGCCTTATAGCCATTCGGGCCGGGATAGTGGATGTTGGCGATCGGGGCGGTGCTTCCCTGATTGTTAAATCCTCCGTATGCCTGGTCGTGAAAGGTGTGTGGGCGGGTGGGATCGGCTTTGTATACGTATTCCTGTATTTGTGCAAATCCGCGGTTCCAGAGTGATTCGTTTGCCATCGACCAAAACAGGATGGAGGGGTGGTTACGGTAGAAATGGATGGTTTCCATGTTGGCTTGCAATATGTAGGGATAGTAAATACTATCCTGATAATTCAGCCGCCTCCAATTTTCGTTAGCATGATGTCCAATCCAGCATACGGGGGCTTCTAATTCAACGAACATACCCAGTTCGTCACAGAGGTCGAGCATTTCTTCGGCAGGGGGGTAATGTGACGTGCGTATGAAATTACAATTGGCTGCCCGGTACAGTTCCACGTCTTGCCGTTGCAGGGATTCCGTCAGTACGCGTCCGGTGACGGGATGGACTTCGTGGCGGCAAACGCCCCGCAATTTTACCGCTTGCCCGTTGACGAAGAGTTGATTGCCCCGGATTTCAATTTCGCGGAAGCCGAATCGTTTTTCTACGGTTTCGGTTATTTCGGCGTTTTGGCTTAGTTCTATTTTTAGGTTGTAAAGATTAGGGCGTTCATTGTTCCAAAGCAAAGGGCGGATGACTGTGTCGGAAAGCGTTCCTTTCCAGGTTTCTCCGGGACTTAATTGCGGGATGGATTTTTCAACGATTCCCGGTAATCCGGCGATAGAAAGACGTAAAGACAAATTGTTTTGCGTTTTAGCCGTTGTATTGGTGATTGCGGTGAATATTTTTAGTTCTGCGTTTTCATACAGCTTGTCCAGCCCGGTTTCAATCCGCAGGTCGGATATATGGGTTTCCGGTAAGGCGAAAAGGGTTACTTTACGGGTGATTCCTCCTAATTGATGGGCTGCATACTGGGTGAGGCTTCCCAGCATATCGGCAAGCGATTCGCTGCGGACTGCCAGGGCAAGATCGTTTTTTCCCGTTTTCAGGTGGCGGGTGATGTCAATTTCATAGGCGGTCATGCCTCCCATGTGGTAACCTATCTCTGTTCCGTTAAGGTATACCTGGTATTCACTGCTAACTCCGTCAAAGCGGAGTTTTACGCAGCGTCCCTGCCAATCGGCAGGAAGAGTGAAGGTAGTGCGGTATCCGGCAAAGGCGGCAGAATCTACCTGGAAACCTTGCATTGACCATTGGCCGGGAACAATGATCGGCTTCCAGTCGGCGGTTGCAGGTTGTTTGTAAAATTCTCCCGCAGGTTGTGGATTAAACAGCCATGTTCCGTTCAGCGACAGAACGGGTTGGTATGTTCCCGGAACACTTTGGGGGATTAAAGCATAGACCGGAAGCACACTTTCCGCATCGATGTTGGTATCTACCTTATAGGTTTGCGTGTTGGCAAGCACTCTTTTTTCTTCGCCTGCGAACGGGACGGGAGGGGTGGGGTTGGAGGAATAAAGATTCAGTTCCGATACCAGCACATTGTTGCCTTTACCCGCTCCGTCGAATACCAGCACCAATTGTCCGTAGGCGTAAGCTTTGCGGGGCAAATCAATCCAATAGCGTTGTTCTTTGCCTGCTTCAAGGGTGAAAGGAGCTTGCAGTTCGTTCCCGTCCACCACGATGCGCTGCCGCCGTTCGTGATCGGCAAGGTAGGCCACTTCTATCCGGTAGTCGGCATGAATGTCCAGGTGATTGAAAGCGTAAATCACCTTGCTCCCGAAATTACAGGTGAGAGCTGCTTTGTTTCCGGTGAAGCGGGAAGGCATTGTATAGTTGTCGCCTTTTATAAGGAAAGGTTGTGCCCCGGGAACACCACAGTCATTTGCCGCTACTTTTGTAAAGGATGGATTTTGAGCCAAAGCTGGAATAGCCAGTAAACAAAGGATTCCTATCCCGCCAATCAAGTTTTTTAAAGCTTTCATGAATATATATTTTAATTGTTTTGCCCGGACGCGTGATTTTTCTATGAACAAAATTAACATAGGATGTATAAAAGCAAAAGAAAAATCCTTATTGCTTTGTGTACAGAAAGGGTGGATTTGTACAAATTAGGTGTAGAAAACGGAAGTATTATTTTATTACTTCTCTCGGAGTGATGCCTGTTTGCTGTTTGAATACACGCGAAAAATATTGTGGCGATTTAAATCCGCACTGGAAACAAATTTCTTTGACGGACATTTCGGTGTTACGCAATAGCTCGATGGATTTGTTGATACGAATCTGATTGAGGTAGTCCAGGGGCGAGAGGTGAAGGTAGTGGGAAAAGAGGTTTCGTAGCTGGCGTTCTCCGATACCCGCCTGTCCTGCCACTTCGGTCATGGTAATGTCCGATGGATAGTTCAGCCGGATGTATGAAATGGCTTTTTTCAGTGATTCGTTCGTGCAGACAGGAAGGTAGGTTTCGTCCATGTAGCGATAGATCAGAATGAGCAGTTCTGCGTAGTACATCACTACCAGATAGTGGTAGTATTGTCCTTTTTGTTTCAGCTCATTGACGATTCGCTGTACCACTTGCATAATCCGGATGTTGTTTACGATCTTGATCAGGCGGTTTTCTTCAGAAAATAGTACAACAGAGGTTAATCCCGTTGTTTTCCCTTTTGCCTTAGGGGCGAAATGAGAAAATATTTCCGGTAGAAATTCAAGTTGCATCAGGGTGGTTCCTTCCGTTCCCGCCTCGAAGGTATGGTTTACATCGGAGGTAATGATCATGGTTTCACCTTCCCGGAAATGGATGCTTTCCTGATCGAGGTGCAGGAAACAGTTCCCCTTTTTTACATAGTTTATTTCTATTCGTAAATGCTTGTGTGGTCCATAAGTTTCTCCGGGATGGAAGGATACAAAACGGAACACATCCGCCAGCCGTTTGCTTTTCAGGTTTTTGGCTATGTTTTCCAATAACTCCCAAAGAGATTGTTCCGCCGGTTTTTCCATAAGTATTCTTAAATAGTTCCTGTTTAAGAACAAATATACACGATAAATTCTTTTATGCCTTTGAAAAGAAGAATTTAAAGTTTTTCTTTGGAAATATCGACTAAAATTTTTTGGGATAAAAATTTGATATTGAGAAACAGAGGAGAAAAGAAAAATGTTTCAACCGGAAATAATCCGCAGGGAAACCAAAGAAGAGAAACGGATTGAAACTACCGGATTACAGGGGAGATTATAAATTCCGGCCCTGTTTTCCGGTAGTTGCATTCTATGGTTTATAAACCGAAACTGAATGTCCCGATGTTTTGGTAAACAACGCTTAATATCCCCAAAAGCAATATCCCTGCGGAACAAGCTATCAGGCTAATCCGGGTGTATATGTCTGACCGGAAAGCGGCAGGGGCGTTTTCTGTTTTATTGATAAACATGGCCTTTATCACCAGCAGGTAGTAGTAAAGGGATATGATCGTGTTGAGCAGGGCGATGAATACCAGTACATAAAAACCCTGATGGGCGGCGGCATAGAAAATGAAGAATTTACTGAAAAATCCGGCAAAGGGGGGAATTCCTGCCAGGGAGAATAAAGCGATCATCATTACGATGCTTAACCGTGGATTAGTCCGGTAAAGGCCGTTGTATTCGTCCATCGTGATCCGTCCGGTGCGGTGTTCTATAATAGAGATCACCCCGAAAGCGGCGAGGTTAGATACCATGTAAACCAAAATGTAATATACCAGCGAGGTCATGCCTTCGGCTGTTCCGCTAATGGCTCCTAACATGATATAACCAGCCTGTGATATGGATGAAAAAGCTAAAAAACGTTTCAGGTTTTGCTGGCGTATGGCAAACAGGTTGGCAATTGTAATTGTGGCAATGATCACGCCATATAAGATGGCTTGCCATTCTTCCAGCAGGTTGCCAAATACTTTTATGAGTATGGTCATGAATACAAATGCGGCAGCTCCTTTGGAAATTACCGATAGGTAGGAAGTTACCGGGGTCGGTGCTCCTTCGTATACATCGGCAGTCCAGAGGTGGAAGGGTACGAGTGATATTTTGAAAAAGAGTCCGGTAGCGAAGAATACGAATGCCATGATTTGAATAGGGCTTCCGGTAATTCCTGCGGGAATGTCTTCAAAATACAGCGTGCCAACCGTGCCGTATATCAGCGAAATGCCATAGAGGGATAGACCTGAGGCAAAAGCGGAGGAGAGGATGAATTTCGCCCCTGCTTCGGCAGATTTATGTTTGTATTTATCGAAAGCTGCTAAAGCCGCCATAGGGATTGAGGCGGTTTCGAATCCGATGAAGAACAAAAGAAAGTTTCCGGCAGAAATCATCAGGTACATACCCAATAAGGTGAAGAGTGTAATCAGGTAGAATTCGCTCCGCCGGATAATGACCGATTCACTGTTAAGCCAGTTGTTTGCCTGCATAAAGACAAGCAGAGTCCCGACGTTCAGTATTGTTTTTACGATGCTTCCCATAGGAGTGCATGTATACATGCCGCCAAAGGCTTCCGCCATTCCTGCGGGGAATATATTCATCAGCGTATGGGCGAGGAACAACAGGCAGGCAACAGGCTGAAAATATTTTAAGCCTTTGGCCGGAGCGAAAAGATCGTATACAAGAAGTATTACCATCACCGCGATAAGCGAGAGTTCTTCTTTGAGGTATAGAAAATTTGAGTAATCCATAGTGTATAAGGTTACAATTGATGTTATCTGAACAGGTTTGTTATCGTGGGTATCAGGCTATTGTTTATCATATCGGATAGCCACAGGGGAGCGAGGCCGATTCCGGCAATGGCGGCGATAAGTACAATAGCGGTCAGGCGTTCATACCATACGGCATCCGTCAAGGCCAGATGATGTTCGTTAACCACTTTGCCGTATAAGAGTTTACCCACCACCCTGAGTATATAGACCGCAGTGATTACGATAGAGGTACAGGCGATAATCGTCATTACCCGGTGGAAAGTGTCCGCATGTTCGAAAGAACCCACGAATATCGTCATTTCTGCCACGAATCCGCTTAAACCCGGTAATCCGAGGGAAGCAAGGCCGGCAATGACATAACAAACGCCCAGGAAAGGGATGATTTTCATCAGTCCCCCCATTTCCCGAATATCCCGGGTATGAGTGCGGCCATAGATCATACCGATCAGGGCGAAGAACAGGGCGGTCATTAAACCGTGGCTCAACATTTGCATAACGGCACCCGTCATTGCGGTTTGGTTGAGCATCAGAATGGCAAAAAGTACCAATCCGCAGTGGCTTACCGAAGAGTAAGCATTAATGTATTTCAGGTCGGTTTGTACGATTGCGGAATAGGCTCCGTAAACGACGCTGATTCCCGTCAGGATGATAAATATCCAGGATAATTCTTTGGCCGCTTCAGGCATCAGGTATATAGCAACCCGGAAACAACCGTATCCACCCAATTTCATTAAAACTCCGGCATGAAGCATGGAAACAGCGGTCGGGGCGGAGGCGTGTCCGTCGGGCGACCAGGTGTGGAATGGAAACAGGGCGCCGAGCACTCCGAAGCCGATGAAGGTGAGCGGGAAAAACCAGCGCTGCATCGATGTCGGGATGTGGCTTTGGGCGATCTCCAGAATGTTCATCGTTGTGGCTCCGGAGGAAAAATAGATTCCCAAAATCCCCACCAGCAATAATGCCGATCCTCCCATCAACATAAGGGTCAGTTTCATGGCTGCATACTCTTTTTTACCCGTCCCCCAGATACCGATCAGCAGGTACATCGGGATCAGGGCTATTTCATAGAACATGAACATCGTGAACAGGTCGGTGGAGATAAAGAAGCCGAAGACGCCGATGCTTAAAAGGCAAAACCACATGAAATATTCTTTGGGCTGTACGTCTATTTTCCAGGAGGCAAAAATTCCTGTGAATACAATGATTGCCGAGAGCAAAAGCATGGCTACGGAAATCCCGTCCACTCCCACAGAGTAGTGGATGTTCAACGGAGCATACCAAACCGTGCTGGCCGTATATAACATATCGGCGGTATTCCCTGCATTTCTTTCCCCCAGGTACATAAATACCAGTGCCGTGGCCAGAAGCAATAGCAGGGATGCACCCGTAGCACACACGGTGCGTATTTGTTTCATATTGCCAGATACCAGCAAACCGCACATCATCAAAATGGGGATCAGGACAAATAAAGATAAAAAATTCATATATCGTAGTTTATTAAATCCATTAAACTATAAAAACAACATCAGGACGGCAATAAGCAGTGTTCCGAATAGGAAAACAAAGGCATATTGTTGTATCTGTCCCGATTGTAATCCGCGAATCATGCCGGAAACCTGCTGGGTGAGGTAGGCCATACCGTTCAGGCTGCCGTCGATGATATGGCGGTCAAACCAGGCGATGGGGCGGGACACGCAGTTGAATATAATCCGTTTGGTGACGAATAGATAGAATTCGTCGATATAGAAACGGTGCTGTGCTGCCTGATAAAATTTCGGATACATGGCAGCCAGCCGATTGGGTATGTCACATCCTTTTTTGTAAAAGAAAGTTGCAATTCCAATGGAAATGACGGCAATCGTAACGCTGCTGCCCGCAACGGCCCAATCGAGATGTATGTTGTACGGAAGCCCGTTGCTGCTGATAAAGTGCCCGAAAGGAATGAACCCGGCAAATACGGTGATTACAGCCAGGATGATCAGGGGTATGGTCATGGATTTTGGCGCTTCATGGGGAGTGTGGGCATGTTCTGCCGGAGTCGCCCAAAAAATATTGTAATACAGGCGGAACATATAGAATGCCGTCAAAGCTGCGATAAAACTCATCAATACCCCGAATTGAGGACTGAACGAAAAAGTGGCTGCCAATATTTCGTCTTTACTGAAAAAGCCGGAAAACGGGGGAATGCCGGAAATTGCCAGGCAGGCCACTAAAAAGGTGAGGTGCGTGATTGGCATATATTTTCTCAGTCCTCCCATACGGCTCATTTCATTGCTGCCGATGGTGTGGATAATAGCTCCTGCACACAGGAATAATAAAGCCTTAAACATGGCGTGTGTGAACAGGTGGAACATGGCCGCCATATAACCTAAGCCGTGGTGGCTGCCTATGCCCGACACGCCGAGGGCTACCATCATAAAACCGATCTGCGATATGGTCGAGAAGGCCAATACCCGCTTGATGTCTGTCTGTACGCAGGCAACCACGGCAGCATATAGGGAGGTGAATGCACCTACATAGGCAATCCCGGTGAGCACATCGGGAGCGGCGGTGGCGTAAAGGGGAAACAAACGCGCTACCAGGAATACCCCTGCAACAACCATCGTAGCTGCATGAATCAGGGCTGAAACCGGGGTCGGCCCTTCCATCGCGTCCGGTAGCCAGATGTGCAGCGGGAACATAGCCGATTTTCCTGCTCCTCCTATAAAAATCAGGGCTAAGGCCCAGCTTATGACGGAAGCTCCCATAAACGTAACCCCTGTTGCCCGGGAAAATACGGAAGCATCGCCGGAATTAAGCAGGTCGAAGTTAAAGGTCTGTGTGAAGTAGGAAAGCAGAAGGATGCCGATCAGGAATCCGAGGTCTGCAAACCGGGTGACGATAAATGCTTTTTTGGAAGCAGCTACGGCTTCCGGTTTGGTGTAATAGAATCCAATCAGCAGGTAGGAGGAAACGCCTACCAACTCCCAAAAGATATACATTTGGAAAATATTGGGGGCGACCACTAATCCCAGCATCGAGAAGGTGAACAGCGACAGGAAAGCGTAGTAACGCTGGAATCCTTTTTCGCCTTTCATGTAGCCGAGGCTATAAATGTGCACCATAAGCGAAACGGTTGTAATCACCACAAGCATCATCACAGAGATGGGGTCGAGCAATATGCCGAGGTCGATGTGCAGGTTTTGTGTGAAATGCAGCCATTCGAAATTTACCGGGAGCATTTTCGGGAACACTCCGTCTATACGCGGAGTGGAAAAATACAGTCCTGCGGTGAGATAGGCCAGTAAGGTGGTTACTGCCAGCGATAATGTCCCGATACATCCTGCGGTGAAGGGACGCAATTTTGTACCGGACAATCCCAGCAGCAGGAATGTAAATAGGGGCAGTAAAAATATGATCGATGTATATTCCATATTTTCTGTGTATTACATTAGTTTTTCATTTCGTTTAGGTTCTTCACCTGTATGTTCCGTATATTTCGGTAGATGTTGATGATAATGGCGATAGCGATAGCCGTTTCACAAGCCGAAATACCGATGGCGAACAGCGTGAAAAAGAATCCTTCGAACTGGTCGGGGAAAAGGTAACGGTTGAAGACTGCAAAATTTATGTCCACAGAATTCAGGATCAGTTCAATGGAAATCAGCACTGCGAGCATGTTCCGTCGGGTAATGAATCCGTATATTCCGGCAAAGAACATAATTGTGCTGACCACCAAATAATATTCCATGTGTATTTCTTCCATAATGCCTTGTTTTATGTTGGTTTCAGTCTTTTATCTTTTTCTTGCAATCATAATTCCACCGATGATGCAGGCCAGCAGTAAAACGCTGATCGCTTCAAAGGGCAACAGGTATTGGTATTTTTCCGTTCCCATCAGGGCGTGGCCGATCACTTTCTGGTCGATCTCTCCGGGAATGAAACGGGAGGGGGCAAAAGAATGCGTCAGGGTAATAAAGATGCACAATGCCGCACCGGCAAGCGCCGTAATAAAGCCTGCAACAAATTTGCTGTTTTTCATTCTTTCTGCTTTTTTGCCGTCGGAACTGGTAAGCAGAATCGAGAACACGTATAACACGATGATACCTCCGGCATAAATTGTAAGCTGAACGGCCCCCAGAAAAGAGTAGTTCAACTGAAAGTATATCCCCGCTGTGGCAAAAAGCACGAATAACAGGTAAGTAGCCGACCTTAAAATCCGCCGGGTGGTTACAGTCATGATCGAACATACGATAATCACCGTTGAAAGAAATATAAAGACCGCTTTGGGTAAAGTCATTTCCATAGTGCCGAATTATTTAGAGTTACTTAACTTAGAACCTTCGTGATCAAGCCGGCGTACCAGTTTTTCACGGGTAAATACAGCGTGTTCGAATGTAGGGCGGAATTCAATCGCTCCGTGCGGGCAATTTTTCACGCACAATTGGCAAAACAGACAGCTACCGAGGTCGTATTCATATTTTACCAAAACTTTTTTCTTTTTGCCTTCTTCGTCTGTTACCATTTCCGTTTCAATGTGGATTGTGTCGTTGGGACAGTTCATCTGGCAAATTCCGCAGGCCACGCATTTGTGTTCGTTGTTTTCGTTATGCGGCATAACCAGTTCACCCCGGAAACGGTCGAACATTTTCAGGGTAGCCCGGTTTTCCGGATATTTTTCAGTGGTTTTCGGGGTGAAAAATTCCCGGAGTGTGATGCTCATTCCCTTTAGCAGGGAGAAAAGCCCGCTGAAAAATGAGTTGAAATATTCTTGTGTACTTCTCATAGGTTCCCTTTTAAAAATGTAGTTTAAATGCAACGATCACCACCATCAGAAAAAGATTACAAAGGTTGATCGGCAACAGGTATTTCCATTCCAGCCTTAATAACTGGTCGATACGGAGGCGTGGAAAAGTCCATTTGAACCACATAATGATGAATACCATGACGGCGGTTTTTCCTAAAAACCAAAGTATAGACGGGATGTAATCCATTGCTGTGTTGAATGCTTCCCAGCCCGGAATGTGCAAAGGCATCCAGCCGCCCCAAAACAAAGTGGTGGCAACGGAAGCGACGATAAACATATTCACGAATTCGGCCACGTAGAAAAAACCGAAATGCATACCTGAATACTCGGTGTGGTATCCGGCTGTCAGTTCCGAATCGGCTTCCGGAAGGTCGAACGGGCCACGGTTGGTTTCTGCGGTTCCGGCAATCAGGTAGACAATAAAAGCTATAAAAGCGGAAATATGTCCTTTGAAGATGAACCAGCCGTCAGCCTGATTGGCTACGATGGTCGAAAGCTGCATGCTGCCGGAGAGCACCACGACCGTCAGGATCGATAGTCCGATCGATAGTTCATAGCTAATCATCTGCGCTCCGCTTCGCATGGCACCGATCAACGAGAATTTGTTATTACTTGCCCATCCGGCCAGCAGGATTCCGACAATTCCCATAGAAGAAACGGCCAGCAGGAAGAATATTCCCACGTTAAAGTCGATGATCTCTAATCCTTTGGCAAAAGGAATACAGCTAAACGCCAATACCGAAGATATGATAACGATATAGGGTGCAAGGTTGAAAAGGAAACGATCGACGTGGTTGATCTCGATAATCTCTTTGATAAGCATCTTGATCATATCGGTGATAACCTGTATCGTTCCGAACGGCCCCACGCGGTTAGGACCGAGGCGGCATTGGAAAAATGCGCATACTTTACGTTCGGCATAGATGAGGGCAAGGGCAACGACGGCATATCCTATGAGCAGGCAAAGCCCTATGAGGACAAATTCGGTGAGCATAACCCACGATTCCGGCAGGAGGTTGCGTAAGGTTTCGTCTACCCATTGTGTGACTACTGCAAAATCAAACATATTGATTGTTTTTCTATTTTTTAATATTTTATTTTCAAAATGTGTCCGCCTATTTTTTTATCTGTCGATGTCGGGCACTACATAGTCGAGTGAACCTCCGATTGCAATCAGGTCGGCAATTTTATTTTTGCTGGCCAGTAAATCGACCACAGACACCAGAGGCAGCCCCGGAGAACGGAATTTCATCCGGTAGGGGGTCTTGTCTCCCCGGCTTTCGATGAACACGCCGAATTCCCCCCGGCTGGCTTCTACGCTGTGAAAGTATTGGCCTTCCGGCAGTTTGATAATCGGTTTGGTTTTTACCGCGAAATCACCTTCCGGTATGTTGTCGATCAATTGTTCCAGAATATGCAGGGATTGTTCGATTTCTTTCATCCTTACCATATAGCGGTGATACACATCTCCGTCCTGGTAGGTGATTTCCTGAAAGTCCACCTTGTCGTAAACTCCGTAAGGATGAAGTTTGCGTACGTCGCATTTCCAGCCCGATGCCCGTCCCGACGGGCCGGTAACCCCGTAGGAAATGGCATCTTCCCGGGAAAGAATGCCGATGCCTTTCATTCGTTCCTGCGCGATGATGTTGCCTGTGAACACTCCATGATATTCTTTGAGCATAGGGGGCAGGTATTTTATAAATTCTTTAACCCGGCTCACCAGATTCGGATGTATGTCTGCCATAACCCCGCCGATTACATTGTAGTTTTGGATCAATCGACCACCACAGGTTTCTTCCAGCATATCCAGAATTTTTTCCCGGTCGCGGAATCCATAGAAAAAGGCGGTTAAAGCACCCAGGTCCATACAGAAGGTGGACCAAAACAACAGGTGGGAAGCGACACGGGTAAGCTCGTCCATGATTGTCCGGATATATTTAACCCGTTCCGGCACTTCTATCTGGAGGGCGTCTTCAATGCAAAGGCAAAGAGCATGGCGGTTTTGATGGGCGGAAAGGTAATCCAACCTGTCGGTCAGGGCCAGCGTTTGCGGATAGGTGAGGCTTTCACACATTTTTTCAATACCCCGGTGGATATAACCGCAATTCACATCGACTTTTTTTACGATCTCACCTTCCAGCGAAACCCTGAAACGCAACACTCCGTGGGTTGCCGGGTGCTGAGGTCCTATATTTACAACATATTCATCGTCTTCGAACAGAATGTTTTCTTTTTCCTGTATTGATCCGTCCGCACTCTCTTCGAAGCTACTGGTGGCGTCCGGGCTGCTTTCACTTTCGAGCCTTACCGGATTGACCGCCGGGTCTTCGTTATAGTCCTTCCGGAAGGGATACCCCACCCAGTCGTTCCGTAAAAAGAGGTGACGCATATCCGGGTGGTTGATAAAGTGGATTCCGTAGAAATCCAAAATTTCCCGTTCGTTCAGGTTTGCTGTTGCCCAAATATCGGAAACGCTCGGTAATTCAGGGTTTTCCCGATCGCTCGTTTCTAATTTTAACACAATTTGATGTCCGTGCCGGGTGGAGGAAAGATGATAGACCACTCCTAAGGTGTCCCCCCAGTCCATTCCCGTCATGCAAACCAAATAATCGAATTGCAGGTCTTCGTCCGTGCGTAGACGGTAGGCCAATTCGTGGAACGCTGTTGCCGGGACAGTTACGGTCAACGGTGTTTTGTCTTCGATGACGGCTTCCGGGACAATTTGTAATATTTTATCTTTCATAGATTCATTTTCTTCTTTTCCCGCTTTTATGCGGTTTTTTCATTCCTCTGTTTTCTTTTGCCTGCGTAGGAGACAGGTTTATTTTTCTTCCGGAGATTTTTCCTGTTTGTTCACTCCGCCGAGGAATTTTTCCACTTTGATTTTTCTTTGTAATTGCATCATTCCGTAAAGCAGGGCTTCGGGGCGGGGCGGACATCCCGGTACATATACATCCACCGGAAGTATTTCGTTTACCCCTTTTACAACGTGGTAGGATTTCTTAAAAGGACCTCCCGATATGGCACATCCTCCCATTGCAATGACATATTTGGGCTCTGCCATCTGGTCGTACAGACGGCGCAGCACCGGAGCCATTTTGTGGACGATTGTTCCGGCAACGATGATTACATCCGCTTGGCGGGGACTGGCACGGGTTACTTCAAACCCGAAGCGGGCAAAATCGTAACGGGCGGCTCCCACAGCCATAAATTCAATTCCGCAACAACTGGTTGCGAAGGTGAGAGGCCACACAGAGTTGGAACGTCCCCAGTTGATGAGTTCGTCCAGGCAGCCCACGAAAACATTTGTTCCGGCAGCCCTGAGTTGTTCGAGGTATTCATTGTCGTTGAAGTCCTCATATTTCATGGATTTGATTTTTACTTCCATTCCAACGCTCCTTTCTTCCAGGCATAGGCTAATCCTAAGATCAGGATCAGCATAAAGAATAAAATGTTGATCAGTCCGTCAATTCCGGTGTCCTGTACGGTTACAGCCCAGGGGAACAGGAACACGGTTTCCACATCGAACATCAGGAAAAGAATAGCGAATAGGTAATAACCGACTTTAAATTGCATCCACGATCTGCCCCGGGTAGGGATGCCACATTCGTAGGCTTCTCCTTTTTGGCGGTTGAAAGAACGTGGAGAAATCAGCCGGGCTAAACCTAAGGCGACAGCCACTAATACAATGGCTGTAATCAATACTACAACAAATAATGTCAGATTCATAATGAATATATTTAGTATTCTTAATTATCGATAGGTATCGACATCACGAAACAGACCTTAGAAAGGTCGTTTTTCTATAAAATCGTAAAAGATAAAGGGATTAAATCAGAATCCTTTGAAGGGTGTAGACATAGTAATCCTTTGTTTCCGGCCTGTCGGGCAGGGGAATGTGGTATAGTTCGAGGGGGGAACTATGAAGTGGCGGATGAATTTTACTATATCTCGGATGCAGTAATAAACGGAGAAAAGTTTTTTTGTCGTAAGTGTTATGGGAAATGTCGACGGTTAAATCCCCGGAAGTGTTGAAAAGTTTAAAAATATTCGGACTTTGAAAATTTCCGTGATTGTTCAGGTCAGGATATATTTCTTCCTTTTCTGTCTTTCCGATCTCTGCTTTTACTTGATTTACAGGTAAATTCAGTACGAACAATAAAGATAATATGAGCCATTTCACGAATTTCAACACACAATTTTTTTGCGTGTGCGAATGTAATATTTAATTTTAGGATAGAAAGACAATTAATATTAAAAGTAAGTTAATTCTTTGGCGATTTTTTTAACCGATGTTATAAACGAAGCTCATAAAACCGTAAGATGTTGACTAAATGGATATTTCATATCAACAGATATGATCTTATGAGCTTCGTTCGGTTACCGGGAATTTTAAACGGCAACTTTCACCGGATTAAAAAAGCAGGCTTCAAGTACGGATGCGGTCAGGGAAAGTCCCACCCGTCCCAGTGATATGGTATAGCCGTCCCGGGTTTTTCCACAATAGCCGGGAACGACAGAGATTTTTCCTGCTTCTTTAAATTCTTTTTTCGCAGCCCGGCAACTTTCTTCCCATTGTATTTCAGGTGCTCCAAAATTGTTATTCGTGATGATAAAATTACGGGAATCGTGCCAGTTTGCTTTATCGAAGAGGGCACAGAATAGGAGTGAAGATAATATATCGCCTTTCGATAAAACGTAGTCCTTTAGGGGGTGGGACACATCTTTTAATACAGCCACCTGATTCAGGGTGTCGTAAAGTTCGTTTAGGTGGAATTGCAGGGCTTCAAGATATTCTTTTTTCTTCTGGCCTGACAATAGTTTTTCTGCCATTTGCAGATGTTTGTCTTTTAAAGCCTTGAATTCTTCCTCAAAACCCTGTCCTTTTTGGAGGGCCTGGCTGTATAGCGACCGGAGCTGGGGCATCACCCCTTTTAAGGCCGAAACGACGACGACACTGGATTCCTGTTCTTTGTTGAGTTTATTTTTTATATCTGAAAGGGCTGCTGCATCGGCGAGCATGGCTCCTTTAAATTTAAATACTTTCATGGCATACGTATTTTAAAGTCGTACAATGTTGTTTGGTTGAAATATGAAATCGACGGAATAATCAATCCCGGTGGCCTTGACCGGAAAATATACATACAGGTATATCAATTGATAATATGAACAGACTACAACCCCAGAGGGGTAATAATGGTTGTAGTTGTAATGGTCGTGGTAATAATAATAGAAGTAATATGCAGGGCGGACACGATTCTTCCTTCAGCTTCCGGATTGAAGCTGCAAGCAGGAATCATATGTGCCATATCGCATCTCATAAGTATGACAAAGCTATATAAAATATTCTAAAAATCAAATTTTAGAGGATAGAAAATCAATTTTTAGAAATGTTTTATATCTATTTCCTAATTCTGTAACTTTATAAAGAACGTTGGCCGTTTTGTCTGTCGGCATTGCTGTCATCCGGTTAATATATAATTAAAAAATCAAAACTTAGAAAAATATTAACACTTGAATAAATGACTGATTATCATATATGTTAATGTTAATTTGTGGTTGTTGTAGGGGTATATCTCGAAAAATAACTTAAAAATTTTTTGAAATATTAATAATAACCATTTATCTTTGAGCAACCGATTGTACAACCCTTGTGCGGTGGTGTTTATTAAAAATGTGCAATCGTTTGTTTGATTAGAAAAGTACTAAAAAGCTGATTTAAATTCCGGTTATATTCTTTGTCGCCAAAAAAAACGTTCGTTTTTTTTGGCTGGAGAAAGCAATGAAAAAACAGAAAGTCGATTTTCTGTTTTTTTGTTGCTTTTTGTTTTTATAATCTGTTCATGTTTAATGTATTATAGGGGTTTGTAAATTCTATTCTTTTAAATACTCCTTTTCCTATATTGACCTCTTATTCCTTCATTTTTCTTCACCAAAAAACGAACGTTTAAATCTTATCTAAATTAGGAATAAATGAATAAATTATGGAAAAATTGTTCAGAAGATTATTAGTACTTTTTGTACTATGTTCAGCCCTTTGGGGATGTGAGGATAAAATAGACAAATACTATGAGCGGCCTGACTGGTTAAGAGGTAATGCTTATGAACTCATGCAGGAGCGGGGAAATTTCTCTATGTTCCTGGAGGCTGTCGATAGAGCTGGTTATAAAACAGTTTTGAACGGCAGGGAATTGTGTACGGTGATGGCGCCTAACGATGAAGCGTTTCAACGGTATCTGACCCGTCACGGTTATTCGGGTGTGGCGGATATTCCGAATGATTCGCTGAAGTTACTGGTGACCTACCACATTATGAAGCGATCCTATGAGCCCGATATGCTGCTGGGATTCCATGTTGAAGCCGATGCCGACGCCGAAGGGGACGGAACATCTTTTAAATTTGAGACTTACGCCCAGCCGGACCCGTTTAACATGACCGATCCGTTGACGGGGCGCAAGATCAAGACTGCTAATGAAAACCTGTATTTACCCGTTATTTCCACCCGTTTGTTTACTACAAACGAATGTACCAATTATGAAGAGAATTATCGTTTTTTCTGGCCGGAGGTAAACTGGCAGGGGGATAATGAGCAACTTTATGTGCAAAATGCCACTGTAATTGAAAAAGGAATCCCGACGGATAACGGTTTTCTCTATATACTGAATGAGGTGTGTGAACCTTTACGGACGATTTATAATGCGCTGGAAGAACCACAAAAAGGAAATTTTTCCCAATTCCTGAAATTGTATGATCGTTTTGCAGAAGTTTCCTATAAAGAAATATCTACTGACGGAGATTCCCTCTATACTTTCAATCACTACCGGATGAGCAGCAAGTCTAAATCGGTTGCATTCGGTGACCAATTGCCTTGTTTGGCAAGCACAATCGGTTATCACGGAGAGTATAATACCCGCGATGACTGGTTTATGTATCTGACTTATTCCTATAACTGTTTAACGCCCACGAATGCTGCCCTGGAGGATTATTTCAACCGGAATTGGGAAGGTAGTTTCACAAGCTGGGATGAAGTTCCGCAATTGACCTTATATTATTTATTACGCCCTTATGTGAAAGAAGGAGAAGAGTTGTTGTTGCCGGAAGTCCTTTTTACTGAAGGTATTAAGGGGGACATGGGTGAAAGTTGGTCGATTGAGAAAGACGATGTTGTCAATCAGGAGTTTTGTTCCAATGGGGTTATTTACGGGATTAACCAGGTGCTTGAACCGTTGGTGTTTACTATTGTAACCAAGCCGTTATTCCTGTCGCCGGAATATTCAATTATGGCCAATTCCCTGTTTAAGGTGGAAGCGATTCCCACTTTGACCGATCAGACGGCCGATAAATATACTTTGTTTATTGTTCCGGACTCGATTCTGGAAGGTGACCAGTATAACATGCGTATGAATTATGGTGGAAATTATTTTAATGATTCACAGGAGCTTATCGAAAAGAATGGGGACGATATTAATAATGTAGATGCCAGTGCATTACAGTCTATTTCAGATATGTCCGTTGTTTTGACAGCCATTCGTGATTTTAACAAACGGGCTTATTATGCCACCCGTAACGGTGATACTTATCTCTATACCATGAACGGTGAATTGTATGATCAGGATGGAAGTCCGTTAAGCATTTTGCAGAGTTGGGAAACCACCAATGGAATGACTTATGCCATTGACCGCTTACTGTATAAGGACAGTGAGGAATTGAAAAATACAAGACCTACGACAATCGATGTCTTGAAAGACCGGTATCAGGATTTTTATTTGCTTTTAAAGAAAGCGGATCTGATTAAAACTAAAACCGATAATAAGGTGGATTATGAGTATATCGACGGAGTGGGGTATAAGGAAAACGAATGTATGTATCCGGCGATGTATTTTATTCCGGAGGATTTATCGACTCTGTCTTCTTTGTCGGCCGAAGAATTGAAGGAACAGCTTCAATATCTTATCGTTCAGTTACAATCGAATTACTTATCCCTTTACATCTTACCGGGGGTAGGAACAGAAGGAACTTACCAAACTTTATTGAAAAGTGATGAGTCGACAAGTGCGGAAATTTTCTATGAAAAACTGAATATTCGGTTTGCTGATTATCGGCTCTTACTGAGCAATAATTCGGGAACTTCTTCGGCAACCACGGGAGAATATGTGCCTCATTTTACCCGGGATGGTTTGATTTTAAAAATCGATAATACAATTCAAGCAAAATAGAAGAATATGAAAGTCGTATTTATTAAGCTGATATTTTTACTCGTCGCTTTGTTGCCTTTGTCAGCACAGGCACAAAAGACGTTACGAGGGATTGTTCGGGACCAGGTGGGTCCGATGGTTGGAGTTACCGTGTGTATTGTAAATGCAGAGGGACGTGTTGTGACAGGTGTGGCTTCCGATATGAACGGAGAATATGTGATAAGGGTACCTGAAGCACCCGGTTTGCGGGTTGAAGTTTCTTTCGTCGGTTATAAAACCCAAAAAGTGAATTACCAAAATCAAACGGTGTTGAATTTTACTTTGGAGGAAAATGTCACGGCTTTGGACGAAGTTTTAATCACGGCCAAAGCTGTGGATAAAAATAATATGGGAGTGGATAACCGGGATTTAGGTGTAGCCCGGCAAAAAATCGATCTGGACGAGTATCAGGACATGCCGATTACCTCTGTTGAGGATATGTTACAGGGAAAATTGGCCAATGTCGATATTGTTTCTATGTCCGGAGATCCCGGTTCCCGGAGTTCTATCCGCATCCGGGGAACCAGTTCTTTGAATGCCAGTAACGAACCGTTGATTGTTATTGACGAAATTCCCTATGAAACGGAAATTAATGAAGATTTTGATTTTGCTACGGCTACGGATGAAGATTTCGGAGCTTTGGTAAATATTGCACCCAGCGATATTGCCTCTATCGAAGTATTAAAGGATGCGGCTGCTACCGCTTTGTGGGGATCGAAAGCGGCTAACGGAGTTTTGTTGATTACAACTAAAAAGGGAACAGCGGGTAAACCCCGGTTTTCGGTTACTCAAAAATTCAATTTTAAAAAGGAACCGAAAGGGATTCCTATGCTGAATGCCGAGCAATATGTGTCGTTAATGCAGGAGGAAATGTGGAATAATGTGCGGGATCAGGAATTTGCCAGGGGAACGATGGATTTGCTGACGAAATATGCTGACATCAGCTATGACCCCACTTTTCAGTATTTTGACGAATTTAATCAGAATACGGATTGGATGGATTTGATTACGCAGAATGCGTTTACCAGTGAGACGAACTTTTCTATGTCCGGAGGTGGAGACCGTGCGACTTACCGTTTTTCTGCCGGATATTTAACAGAAGGCGGTACAACTATTGGTACGGGATTGGAACGTATTACCACCCGTTTGAATGTCGATTACCGGCTTTCGCAACGCTTGAGAATCGCTGCTTCATTTTCTTATTCACAAAGTGACAAGGATGCCAATTATTCCAGCAATGTACGGTCACATGCCCGGGTGAAAATGCCTAACATGAGTCCGTATGTAATCGATTCGGACGGGAATATGACCAAGGAGTATTTCACTACCCCTATAAATGACTCTGACCATAACTATATTCAAGGTGCATGGAGTGGGGATGGCACGGTTTATAATCCTTTGGCTATGGCGAAAGAATCTAAAAATAATACCATGGGCCGGACGATGCGTGTTTCTTTCAATTTACAGTATAATATTTTGAAGGATCTGTTATTCAGGGAAGATATTGCGTTCGACCTGGGATCTACCAAAAATAAGAAGTTCCTGCCCAGTTCTGCAACGGGGGTTTCCTGGACTCATAGCGATTACAATAAAGGGGTGGACAATATGTCGGACAATATCACCGTAACCAGTAATTCAAAATTGATTTACACTAAAAGCTTTAATGAGAGACATAAAATCGTGGCAACTGCCATGGCTAATATCCGGGATTATTCCTACAACACGCAGGGGAGTTCTGTGAGTGGATTAGGTGCGTCGGCTGTTTCCGATCCCACTTCGGGAGGTAAGATAACCAGTATTTCTTCGGGTTCATCCCAGAATCGAAGCGTGGGTTTCCTGGGGCAGATTCATTATAATTATGCCGAACGTTATATGCTGACGGCAGGAGTTCGCTATGATGGAAATTCCCGGCTGGGCCGAAACTTCCGTTGGGGGACTTTCCCCAGCTTGCAGGCTGTGTGGCGGATCAGCAATGAAAATTTTTTGGTGGACAAAGAGTGGCTGGATGAACTGAAATTGCGTGGAAGCTGGGGTGTGAGCGGAAACTCGCCGTCTAAGAACTATACTTATTTCGGACAATTTTCCAGCAATGGTAGTTTCATGGATATGGATGCTATCAAACCCAGCTCTGTGCAGTTGAATAACCTGAAATGGGAAACTACCACCCAGTATAATGCAGGTTTGGATATGACCTTCTTTAATGATAGGGTGTCGGTTGTACTCGAATATTATAAAAAAGTGACGGACGATTTGTTGCAGACCGATGTTCCGGTACAGTCCACCTCCGGCTTTTCAAGCGTTGCCTATTTCAATTCCGGTAAAATGGAAAACCGGGGATGGGAAATTATGGTCGATTTGCGGAACATTGTGAAAGTAGGTGATTTCTCTTTCAGTGTCACTAACTTGAACTTGTCGCGTAACCGGAACCGGGTGATGGAATTACCTTCTAACCTGACTTTTGACAATGCCGATGAAAATGAGAATAAGAATGGGAAATATATTCAACGGGTAGTGCCGGGGAATCCTATCGGTTCTTTCTATGGTTATAAATATAATGGAGTTTATCAGAATTATGACGAAACGTTGGCACGTGATGCAAACGGAAATGTGATCCGGAATATTTACGGCGAAGATGTGATCATGAGTATCAATTCCTATACGATGCGGGCAGGAGATGCTAAATATGAGGATGTGAATCACGATGGTATTCTCGACCGTTATGATGTGGTTTATTTAGGAAATTCCATGCCGATTTTAACGGGAGGAGCTTCTTTGAATTTTACCTATAAAGGATTGCGTTTGAGAACTTCTTTCCAGACCCGTATCGGCCAAAGCGTGATTAATGAAGCCCGTATGAATTCCGAAAGTATGTATAACGGAAATAATCAGAGTACTTCTGTGTTGAAACGTTGGCGGCACGAGGGTGACCAGACCGATATTCCGCGTGCGTTGTGGGGACGGGGTTATAATTATGTCGGTTCCGACCGTTTTGTAGAGAAGGCTTCTTTCCTCCGTCTGAAAGATGTGATGCTTTCTTATACATTCCCAAAACAATTGGTGAAAAAATGGCGCTTGCAAAACGTGTCCTGCTATGTCACCGCTTATGATGTATTTACCTGGACAAATTACAAGGGACAGGATCCTGAAGTCGGAATTTCCAGTTCGAAAGGAATTTTTCAGTTAGCGAAAGACCAGAGCTATACGCCGCGTCCGTTCAGATTGGCGTTGGGTTTAACAATTGATTTTTAAAATACAGACTATGAAAAGAATAGTAAAAAATATCGTTTTGTATGTATTTGCCGGCTGGGTGGGAATTTCTGTTTCCGGCTGTAATGCCTGGTTGGATTTGGAGCCTGATAATTCACAGATCAGCGATCAATACTGGCAATCGAAAGAAGAGGTGGAAGCCGTGTTGGCTTCGGCTTATAAGCAGCTACGCTCCTGTCTGGATGAGTTTGTTTTTTGGGGCGAATTGCGTGGAGATGCTCTGGATTATACAAAGTCGACAACCGACGATTATGCAAAGATCAAGGATTTGGATATTCTGCCGGAAAATTCGCTGACCAAATGGGCGGACCTGTATGCCGCGATAGGGTATGCTAACTCTGTCATCAAATACAGCCCTTTGGTGTTGGAAGCGGATGCCACCTTTACCCAGGCCGCTTCGGATGCTTATATTGCCGAAGCCGTGTTTATTCGTTCCCTGTGTTATTTCTATCTGGTGCGGACTTTTAACCGGGTGCCCTGGGTGGAGGAACCTTATGTGGATGATTCGCAGGAATATAGTGTTCCGGTTTCCACGGAAGATGTGGTGTTGAATCAAGTGGCAACGGATTTGGAAACCTGGTTACAGAAATGTAAGAAGGGGTATGAATCCGATGATCCGGATACCTGGATGAATCAGGGACGTGCAACGCAATGGGCTTACCACGCATTGCTGGCTGATATTTATTTGTGGAAAGAAGATTACAGCCGTTGTATCGAACATTGCGATCTGTTGATCAATTCTCAGAAATTCACTTTGTTGGAAGGCAAAAGATGGTTTGAGTTATTTTATCCGGGATACTCGGATGAGGGGATCTTTGAATTGGCTTATGATTATGACGAGGATGAAACTACCAATAGTTTGTATGCCTGGTTTTATAATTCCTCAACAACGGCTTGTTCGTTTTTGCTGAACGATCAGGCCATGGAATTATTTACAGAATATGCTGCCGTGAAAGATTTGAGGGGAGTGAATGTAACCTATACGGAGGATAAGCGGATCTGGAAACAGGGAGGAACCGGAAAGAAAGATGAAGGCGGGGTGGAAAGAAGCAGTACCGAACTGAAAGATAATAATTGGATTTTTTATCGTTTGGCAGACATATATCTGATGAAGGCAGAGGCCCTGATTATGAGCGGAGATTTAAAGGGTGGTTATGACCTGGTGGTGGAAAAAATCCGTACCCGGGCAGGATATACCCAGCATCCGGATTTTACCGAGGACGAATATTCAGTGCTTTCTTTCCTGATGGAAGAACGGGAACGTGAATTTATCGGTGAGGGAAAACGCTGGTTCGATATTCTGAGAATGGCTAAGAGGTCACAGTATAAATATAAGGATTACCTGCTTGAAGTGTTGCTGGCAAATGTTCCTGCAAAGTTCTATAATACTTACCGTTCCAAGCTTTCCGACCCTAATAGCTGGTATTTGCCTGTTAACGAATCGGAAATCACGAATAGTTTGGGTGTGTTGGAACAGAATCCATATTATGCGAATATTAAATAAGTAAATAACAGAATATGAAAAAGTTGATATTAATAATGATTGTGTTATTGACGGGTTGCCTGTTTGGCTGTAAAGATTCGCTGGACGACGAAACATTTGCGGCTTATGATGAGCAGCCTGTGGGAATCTGGCTTGAACAGCAGCCGGAGTATTCGGCATGGGTTTCATTGCTGAAACGGACTGATTTGTATAATGCCCTGAATGTTAATATGGATTTTACCTGTTTCGTGGCGGATAACGATGCTGTTGCCGGGTATTTACAGGAGAAAGGTTATGCTTCGGTGGATGAGATTCCTTTGTCGGAAGCTTCCTATCTGATGCGTTATCATATTATTCCCGGTAATGCTTATAAGCAATCGGCTTTGTCGGGGCAGTTGATAGATACGACGGCTTCCGGCGATTACCTCACGGTGAAATACCGGGATGGGGGTGTGAATGCGATGTATGTGAATGACACCGCTTTGATTGTCAGGAAAGACATTGAGGTTATCAATGGCTATTTGCATCAGTTGAACCGGGTGTTAGACCCGATTACCCGGACTGTTTGGGATGTTCTTGAAACTACGGACAATTATTCGATATTCCGGGAAGCTGTGCGGGAATGCGGTTTGCAGGATTGGTTGAGTACCCGGATAAAAGTTTCGGGAGAGGTGAGTGTGCGGGACTATAAGACTCTGTTTGTTGTTTCTGATGAAACTTTCGGTGCGAATGGGATCGCTTCTTTAACTGACCTCCATCAGAAATATCCCGGGGATGCTACCGATGAAAGCAGTAAATTCTATCAATATGTGGCTTATCATATCATAAATAGTAATTCAGACTTTGCCGATTTAGCCACTTTCAGCGACGATGCTTCCGAAAAGGCGAAAAATATCTCGACTAAGGCAGGAATGGAACTGATCCAGATCGAGGAATTGGACGAATTGCAGACTGCCGAAGAAAAGGTGGTTATAAACCGTTCTACGGATAGTATCCATTTTGTTGTAGGAAAATATGATTTGCAGTGTATGAATGGTTTTGTACATGAAGTAGATAAGCTGATGGAGCCACAGGCTCCGCGTCCTACTGTGGTGACTTTCGATTTTTGCGATATTGACGCTTGCCGGAAACTGGAAGGCTATGGAAATACCAGTTTGCCCAATCAGACAAATTTCGCGTTAGACCGGGAGACGGCCGAGGATATTGAGTGGTATACGGTTCCGGACAACGATGAGGCTATCCGCTATCAGATCCGTACCGACCAAAGTTGGAATAAACCGAGTCAGGATCTTTTGATGATGAATTTAGGGTATGTCGGATGGGTGAAAATTAAAACTCCTGTGATTGCCAAAGGTACTTATAAGATGACTATTTACAAGTTTGCTTATTCCAGTGTGCGGGGAATTTGCCAGATGTATGTGGACGATAAGGTGGCCGGGACACAGTTGGATTTCTCCGGCTCAGGAAAGACTACCATGGATTTGGGTACGGTGGTTTTCACAGAAACCAACCAGCATATTATAAAATTTTCTGCTATTAAGAAAGGTGTGATGGAAGTTGACCGGATTGTCTTTACGCCTGTTTCCGAGTGAATAAGTTTAAATAAATAATTTTTGATATATGAATCGGATAATATTGATGATATGCTTCCTGACCGGTTTGCTGATTGCTTGCCAGGATAAATGGGAAGATTATTATAAGGAGAAACAACCGGAGAGCGGCGAAATTGCTGCTTTGGATGTTAATTTATTGGATTACCTGAAAGAACAGGCAGAGTACTCTGAATTTGTGAATTTGCTTGAAGAAACCGGAGTGGCCGATGAATTGACCCGTAATCAGATTCTGACGATATGGGCTCCGGTGAATGAAACTTTTCCGAGTGCAGAGGTGGCCGCCATGTCTATGGAAGACAAAATAGCTCTGTGTCAGAACCACATAAATTATATTGCTTTGTATAATACGAAACTGGAAAACGATAAGTTGATCAAGACTCTGGCAGGTAAGAATTTATTGATTAAAGAAGTTTCGGATGATCTTTTTTCAATCGATGGAATACAATTGGAGGGGAATGAGCAGGCTTGTTCAAACGGAGTGGTGCATAAAATTAAAGAATGGCTGGTTCCCCGTTTGAATATCTACGATTATATGTTGCGCGCCGGTGACGATTACAGTGTTTTCCGGGATTCGGTATTACTTCATAGCGATACGGTTTTTAAACCCAGTCAAAGTTTTGTTATGGGAACTGATTCTATGGGAAATACGATCTATGATTCCATATTTGTCATAGAGAACACCTTTTTGGATCAGGGGGATATTCGGAATGAGGATGACGATTACACGTTGTTTATGCCCTCGAATGAAGTGTTGGAAACCATGTATCAGGAAATGGGAGATTATTTTGCCGGCCAGGGTAAAACGTTTTCAAGTGCAGATTCCTCTAAGTTCATGAGCTGGGTGATGAGGTCGGTGATTTTTGAAGGACGGGTGGATAATTATACCGGGACATTGAAGTCTGTCTACGGTAATGAATGGCGAACAGAGTACCAGAAGATTGACCCGACCCCGCAGGAGTGCAGTAACGGATTGGTGTATCGTATCGAAAAAATTCATATTCCGAAATTTTTGTATCTGGAATCTATTCAGGCTTATCCTTATTATATCGGCTCTTTACCGGACGACGAGATTCCTTTGCATTATCAGAACAGTACAGGTACGGCAACTAAAGGGAATTTTACGGTTATGGATAATCACAATGTGATGTATTCCGCCACGGGATCGAATGCCGACTATTGGGTAGAATTCGATACTTACATGAAGGATAATCAGGGCAATGTGATCGAAGCTAAACTGGCTTCCGGTATCTATAAAGTGATGGCTTCTCACCGTACCTATTTAGGAAAGAATGTGCAAATGCTGGTGAACGGAGAGGTTGTGGCCACCTACAATGCAGGTAATTCGGCTTATAGCTATAAACCGGGAGTGGTAAAAGACGAATTTGTGATTAAAGAAGAGTGGGCCAATAAGCTGCTTCGTATTCGTTTTGTGAATGTAGGGAAGAGCGACCGAATTTGTGTCGAATATGTCAAGTTTGAACCGAGTGAAGAAAATTATTAATCGGTGTAAATTATAGGATATGATAAATATGAAAAAATATATATGTCTGTGGATATTGTTACTGGGGGTGGCAATAGGAGTTTCCGCGCAGAATACGGTTGTCGTAAAAGGTAAGGTGCTGAATGCAAGCAATAAATTACCGATTAACGAGGTTCAGGTTTCTTCATCGGATGCAGCTTCAACAGTGCTGACCAATGAAAAAGGGGAGTTTTCCATTCAAGTTTCCGACCCGAAGGCCATTTTGCTGTTTAAGGGGATCGGTTATCTGGAAAGCGAAGAGGCACTGATGGGACGCTCTGCGTTGAATGTTTATTTGTTGCCGGAAAATACGGTTATGTATTCCGATAGCTATGAGGGTATTTACGGTAAAATGAAAACCCGGAACAGAATCGGGACGGCTTTGTCTGTAAATCAGAAGGATTTGAGCGGTGCTTTGTCGAATGTCGATGATGCACTGAGCGGTAAAATTGCGGGGGTACAGGTGTTGAATAAGGGAGGGATGCCCGGAACAGGCTCTTTGGTGAACGTGAGGGGGATTCGTTCTTTGGTTGCGGAAAATACCCCCCTGATCGTTATCGATGGAATCCCTTATTTGCCGGATGCCGGGATTTCCACTGTGATTAACGGTTTTTCCCGGAATATTTTCGCTCCGGTCAACCTGAAAGAAGTGGAGAGCGTTACCTTATTGAAAGGGGCGGATGCTGCCATGTATGGTTCGCTCGGAAGTAACGGAGTTTTGCTGATTAATACTCAGCGGGCCTCGGATATGGAAACTAAAATTGAGTTTCAAACTGTCGACGGAGTAGGATTTATGGAAAAGCGTTTCCCTGTCCTGGAAGCTGAATCGTTTAAGAACTATATTTCAGATGTGGCCGAGACGAAATACACCGATTTGAATGAGCTGACTACCGATTTCCCGTTTTTGAAAGACGATCCGGACGATCATTATCGTTATCTCTATGATAACGATACCAAATGGCAGGATGAAATTTATACTCCTGCGGTCAGCAGTGAAAATGTATTGAAAATTACAGGTGGGGATGCTATCGCTACTTATGCCCTTTCTGCCGGTTTTTTATCTAATAAAGGAGTGGTGAAAAATACACGGCAGCAGAAATATTATACCCGCTTGAATTCCAATATCAACATTACGAAAAAATTGGAGATGTCGTTTGGCGTAGGGTTTAATTATGGCAAGTACGATTTAATGGAACAGGGACTTGTGCGGGAAACTAACCCGATGTTGGCGGCCATGCTGAAATCGCCTTTGTTGAGCGTTTATAAACAGGATCAGTATCGGAATAATTTACCGGATTATAATCCGGTGCAGATTTTTGGTATCAGTAATCCGGTTGCCGTGGTGAATGATATTGACGCTGAAAGCCGGGCCTACGATGTGTTGGTAAACCTCGGTTTGAATTATCATTTGAATCCCTATATTTCATTGGATGTGCTGGGAGGGTTGTATTACAATTATACCAAGGAGAAAATTTTTATTCCCGGTAAATCTTCCGGGGCAATAGCTGCGTTACAGGACGGTTTGGCCGAAAATACGGTGCGCGGAGGTACCGGAGAAGGTTTGAGTTTTTATGTGAAGGCTACGGGTGTTTATTCCCGGATATTCAATAATCAACACGAGGTGTCGGCAAAATTAGGCTATCAACTGATGAGTTCACGCCGGGAATTGGATTGTAGCAACGGTATCAATACTTCTTCCGACTTCTATCACACGCTGGGCGATGCCTCTGAAGGAAGAAATATTACGGGATATATCGATCAGACTCATTGGATCAATACTTTCTTGAATTTGAGCTATGGTTTCGATCATCAATATTATATCGGGGCTACGATCGGGCTCGATGCTTCTTCGGTATATGGGAAGAATAGCGGAAGGGCTTTCTGGATGCCTTCGGTGCAATTAGCGTGGAAGGCAAAAAATGCCTCTTTCCTGAGAGATTGTGACTTTATCGGAAATTTGGTACTTCGCGGAGAATATGGAATGAGCGGGAATAGCCGTTATTCTTATAAATATTCCCGGTATTATTATGAAAGCGTTGCTTTGCGGGATGCCGCAGCTATGGTGCGGGGCGGTTTACCCAATTTGCAGATGAAGCCCGAAAAGAATATAACCGCTAATGTCGGTGCAGATTTAGCTTTTTGGGGAAATCGCGTCAATCTGTCCGTGGATTTTTATCAGGAAACAACGAAGGATATGGTGTTGAACAAGAAGATGGCGCCGGCTTACGGAGTTACCTCCATGTATGACAACGCAGGTGAATTGCAGACCCGTGGACTGGAAGCCTCTTTCTCGTGGACTTTAATGGATAAGAATGATTTTCGTTGGGTAGTAGGAGGAAATATCGCCGCTTATACTTCCGAGGTAAAATCCTTAGGGGGGGCAAAGAGCCGCATGGTAGAGCTGGCGGATGATGTCCGTTTATATTCCAAAGTGGGTGGTACTCCTAATGTTTTTTGGGGCTATCGTGTGGACGGAGTGATCGCTTCGAAAGCCGAAGCCGGAAGTTTGGGGTTGCATAATTCCGGCGGTAGCCTGTTCGGTGCCGGGGATATTGCTTTCCAGGACCAGAACGGAGATAAGATCATCAATGAAAAAGATATGGTGGAATTGGGAAATCCGGCTCCTGATTTTTATGGTGGCTTTTATACCCAGTTGAACTATAAAGGCTTCGGCTTGTCGGCTAATTTCACATATAGTTATGGAAATGAGATATACAATGGTTTGAGAAGGGAAATGGAGAGTATGTCGAATTTCGGTAATCAGTCGCAGACTGCTTTGCGCCGCTGGACTTCCGACGGGCAGGTAACCGACATTCCGAAGGCTATCTATGGTGACCCGATGGGAAATAGCCGCTTTTCATCCCGTTGGATTGAAGATGGTTCTTTCCTGAAACTGAAGGAACTGACCTTTAGTTATACCGCAGGGCGCAAAGTGCTGTTTTTCAACAATCTGAAAGTATTTGTCACAGGAGAAAATTTATTGACCTGGACGAAATATAAGGGGATGGACCCGGAATTCGGATATACTTATGCTCCGGAATATGCCGGAATGGATTTGGGCTTGACTCCACTTTCCAAAAATGTAAAAGTAGGTTTGATTTTGAATTTCTAATAACCTAATAATTTGAATGTATGAAAATGAATAATATGATAAAAACAGGTGTCTTGGCCGTCACTTTGTTTCTTGGTGGATGTGGAAATTTTCTGGACGTGGATCCGGACGACATCTTATTGGAGGAGAATAGTTATTCCAGTTTGAATGAGGTATATTCCAATTTTTTAGGTATTTCTACAAAATTGGGTGAGGCTGCGGAACAGGCTCTTCTGATTTCTGAATTACGTGCCGATTTAATGGAACCGACAACGAATGCCGGGGAAAGTTATTGGGAAATTTGGCGTTACCAGGCCGGAGCTTCTAACGATGTTGTGAATCCTGTCGCTTTTTATAATGTCATTTTGCAGGCGAATGATTTTCTGAGACATGTGACGGAATTCAACCGGGAATCTCCCGAAGCGATAGAAGAAACTTATTATAAGGGAATGATTTCTTCTGCTTTGGCCAGTTATTGCTGGGCTTACCTGAACATTGGAAAAATATATGGCGAGGCTGCGTTTCATGATATGGCCTTGTCGTCGGACATCGATTTAAGCCAGTCAGAAATGTTGAAGTTCGATGAGCTTATCGACCGTTTGATCGGTTTGATGCAAAATGGAGTGGAGGGGATCGATGCTTTTCATGCTTTGGATTGGACTAAAATCCTGAATAATACCGATTACTCCTGGAACAGAATGGGTATAAACCCGGATGCTTTGATTTCTGAACTTTATATGTGGGATGGGAATTATGTGGAGGCAGCCCGTCATTTAACCTTAACGCTTGCCGGGTTGGGCGTGATTAACAATAGCGGTAGCGATACCCGTTGGTTGTTAGGAGATTTGTTCGAAGGGTCGAAGTGGAGTTCTATTTGGGGAGAGGAATTTACGGGAACAGCTATCAGTAAAGAGGCCGTTTCTGCTATCCCTTACGATTTTGACCGGAACCAGACCAATCATTTACAATACTGGTTTTCTAACCTGAGCCCTAACGTTTATTATTTCAAGCCTTCGGATTTGCTCATTGAAAAATACGATAAAGGAAAACGTAAAAACAAGGAAGAAGGGGATTATCGTAAAGATGCCTCGGTTTATGAAGAAAACGGTGAAATGACCATTTATCGCTATACGAAAGGACATCAGGCCTATGAGCACGATGCTTATATTTACATTTACCGGGCTTCGGATTTATGGTTGATGTTGGCGGAAACTTTGAATCAGTTGGGAGATATTGCCGCTGCCGATTCTGTTTTGAATGTCGGTTTGAATTCTTCCTGGGATGGAAGTGAATTGCTGGCTCCTTTCGATGTGCCTTCTTTCACACAGAACAGCAATGTGCTGAGGTCATGCCTGGGAGTGAGGGGCAGAGCGGGTATGGTTCCGAATTACCTGAGGGATTATGTCGCTCCCGACGCTACTCTGGAAAGAAAGCAGTGGGTGCTGGATAGCTTAATTGCCGAAGAAGTGGCCTTGGAATCGGCCTTTGAGGGGAAAAGGTGGTTTACCTTATTGCGGATGGCTAAAAATAGCGGCCAGTCGGCGAAACTGGCAAATCAGATTTGCCTGAAGTTCCCGGAAGGCGAACGAGAAAGATACCGCCAGCTTTTAATGAATCCTGACAATTGGTTCATCAAGTATAATCACCTGACAGTGGAAGAATAAAATATGGAGATTATGAAAAAAATATACAGAAATATAGCTATTTTATTTTGCATGTCCCTTGCTGCTTGTTCTACGGATAATGAGTTGGAACAACCTTTTCTGGAAGGGACGGAAGAGATCGCAGACGGCTCGGTGAAGCCAAATCCCTATTGGGGATGGGTGGTGGAATTTCCGGGTATGGTTACGAATGAAGAACCCCGGATAGAAGCTTCGGTGACTGTCAAGGGAGCCACCAGTGCCGCAGACACTTTTTGGAGGAGTACCGGGCTGTATTTTGCTCCGGGGGATACGGTTGTGGTGCAGGTAAACGGCTCTGCCGGGAATGCCCGGTACCGGATAGGTGGTTTTACGGATGTTTTGGATGAATCGCTTGCCCCTTTCAAACGCTACCCGAATATGGATATAGAGGGACAATTGCAGGATGGGGAGAATCGTTTGATGAGTTATTTCGGAGGACATTTGTATATCTATTTTAATGGTGCCGGATCGGATTTATCCCTTCAGGTGAAGGGTGCCGTTCAATCGCCGGATTATGTACTTGGGGAAACCGATGTCACGGCCTGGAAATCCCAATTGGAAACGACCCAGGTTCCTTTTGGCGAGCTGCGGGGTGAGCAGGTGGTTTTTACTTTGCCTGTGGCGACTTTAAAACAGATTACAGACCCCGAAGGATTGCTGACTTTTTATGACGAGTTTATCGCTCAGGATTGTGACGGCCTTTACGGAAACCGACCGGACGGAATGTTATTGCGCTTACGCAGTGATATTCAGTTAACCGAATCCGATATTCTGGAAGAAGTGGGGGGACAATATCCGATTGTCGTTAACCGGGAACTGGATTCGATATTCGTGGCTTTTCCGGCTTTGTCCAGCAGTTCCGATTTTTCGGTTTGTCAGACTTTTACATTGCCTTATTCTTTTGAGAAAATAACGGCCAACCTTTTTCGTTCGGCTTATTACGGTTTGAATTATTTCCGCCTGTGTGACCGGAATGCTATTGTTCCGGCTCATACGATGACTTCGGCTGTCAATTCTTTCCTGAACAGTAACGATCCTGCCAAGCGTTTCAACGATTTGCAAACGGATGTGCGTACGGTGTTGTTTGTCCAATTGGCCCAGCAATACGGTTGGAATATATTCGGATATATTTCTGCTGAAATGATGAAGGATAACGGGGGAGAAGATGAACAGAATCAAAGGGATGCCGTGGCCATGTATGCTTGTGAATATGCGGGAGAAAATCTTGCTCCTTTCTTTGAGGATTGGGGAGTGGTGCTTTCTTCTGCTGCCTATGGCTATATGGAGCAATTCCCGGCTATCAGTGAGCCGTTTTGGAAAAATTACGTTCCGAAGGCCGGAAACTTCGATAGCAGAACTCCGTTGGTTAAGAACAGGATTGACTGGCCTGAATACCGGGATGCCGACCGGACGGGGTGGACGGCTTTGTCTACCGTTGTCATCGGTGGAGTTGAAACGGAAAATATGCATGAGGAGAGTAATGGCAAAATCGGGCCTTTCAGTAACCTGTTCGATGGTGATGGTACTACGATATGGCATTCTCTGTGGAAAAAGGAAGGAGGACGTTATCCGCATGTGTTGACCATAGACATGCAGCAGGAGCAAACGTTTAACTATCTTTATTTTGTACAACGGAATACAACGGATCCTTCCAATAAATGCCGACGTTTCCAGATTTTTGTCAAAGTGGGGGATGAGTGGGAAGGCATCGACGATGGTAAAATTTTTACCCTGGGTAAAGATGCCGAAATGCAGAGAGTATTCCTCGATAAAACTTATACGGGATCGGAATTGAGATTAGAATTGTTATCTCCTCATCCGGCTGAAGGCGAGCAGTTTGACGATAGTGAGCGGCAGACTGTTCCGGTTTCGCTCGGTGAATTTGGAGTTGGTTTGCTGAATTAACCGATAGCGGATAATTGCCGACCGGATCATGGTACAGGTTTTACCTGTTCGACGTTTTCTGGTCTTATTATCAATAAAATCACTTTTTTACTTTTTTTAAAACCCCGGTTCGTTTCCGGGGTTTTTTATGTTATGTATTGGGGGATTATGGTTGAAATCTGGTTTTGTTTTTTCTCTGAATGGTGCCGTTATTGTGCCGGAGCTTTTCTATTTTTGGGGGTGAGGGGTGGGGTTATTTTCAATAAATTTTATGATTCGGTTTTTATCCGGCTGATACGTGAAATAAAAATAACTTACCTTTGCTTCTGAATTTCGATGAAAATAAGCATGAATAACGATAAGGAACAGTTGCCGCTGGCCGACCTGCAACATCAATATACATTGTTGGAAAAGGAGTATGAGTATGAAAGGGAGCTCTATCAGCAGCAAACCCGGCAGGCGGGGATCTTAAAACGGGTGAGGCAGGGGGTGTGCTGGTATCCGGTTCGGGTGAACGGGAACCGTTACAATTCTTTGAATCAATTAACCGTAGAGATTGAGAAAGCCGAGCCGGACGATATAGATTCTGTTTTTGAATATGGGCGTCCGGTGTGTTTTTTTATGGTGTCGGCGGCGGGAGTTTTGCGTTATTTCAATTTTTCAGCCACGATCAGTTATGTGCAGGAGGATAAAATGGTCGTTGTGTTGCCCGGATCGGCGGCATTGAATGAGTTGAGGGTGGGGGTGGATTTGGGTGTCCAGTTGTATTTTGACGATTATTCTTATAAAGTGATGTTTGCAGCGCTCCGTGAGGTTATGGAGGCCCGGGGAAACCGTGCCGCTTATTTGCGGGATGTATTGCTGGGTAAGACGGTTACCGGGAAACATGAGTTTTATCCGTTGCGTTTTCCCTGGCTTAACCGCTCGCAGGAAGAGGCTGTGAACCGGGTGCTGGCGGCGAAAGATGTGGCTATCGTGCACGGGCCTCCGGGAACAGGGAAAACTACGACTTTGGTGGAGGCTGTTTACGAAACATTGCATCGTGAAAATCAGGTGATGGTCTGTGCACAGAGTAATACGGCAGTCGATTGGATTGCCGAAAAACTGGTTGATCGGGGGATAAGTGTGTTGAGGATAGGAAATCCGACCCGTGTGAACGATAAGATGCTTTCGTTCACTTATGAAAGGCGTTTTGAAGCGCATCCCGATTACCCGGAATTGTGGAACGTGAGGAAGGCTATCCGGGATTTACAATCGCATATCCGTAAGGGAAGCCGTTCCGGGAGGGATGCGTTGCGAGAACGGATTGCCAAATTGAGGGTGCGGGCTACGGAGTTGGAAATCAAGATTGAGGAACAAATGTTTACAGAGGCGAGGGTGGTTGCCTGTACGTTGGTGGGCACTGCCAATCGGGTGTTGGAACGAAAACATTTTTCTACGCTGTTTATTGATGAAGCTGCACAGGCCTTGGAAGCTGCCTGCTGGGTGGCTGTTTTACACGCCGACCGGGTGGTGTTGGCCGGGGATCATTGCCAGTTGCCCCCTACGATTAAGTGCGTGGAGGCGGCAAGAGGCGGATTAGACCGGACTTTGATACAGAAAGTAGCCCGGCGGAAACCGGAAACGGTGTCGATGCTGACGATGCAGTACCGGATGCATGAAGACATTATGGGATTTTCGTCCGCCTGGTTCTATCACCATGCTTTGCAAGCTGCCCCGGAAGTGAAGTACAGGGGGATTTTGGAGTATGACACGGCGGTGGTATGGATGGATACATCCGTAAACGGATATGTGGAAAAGGTTACTGCCGAAGGGGTTGGTCGCCTTAATAAAGAGGAGGCGGTGTTATTGACCGGACAGTTGAAAGCCTATATGGAAAAGATAGGTAAGGAACGGATATTAGAGGAAAATATCGATTTCGGCCTGATCTCACCTTACCGGGCGCAGGTGCAATACATACGGGGACTGATTAAAAAAGACCGTTTTTTTCGTCCGTTCCGCCGTTTATTGACTGTTCACACCGTGGACGGTTTTCAGGGGCAGGAACGGGATGTGATTTTTATCAGCCTGGTGCGTGCGAATGAAAACGGGCAGATCGGTTTTTTGAATGATCTGCGCCGGATGAATGTGGCGATCACCCGTGCCCGGATGAAATTGATTATTTTGGGGGATGCTTCCACGCTGACACAGCATCCGTTTTATAAGGCTTTGTATGATTATATCGGTGACCGGGGTGCAATTGTCGAGTGTGAGGAAGCCGGGCCTTGGAATGAGGAGGAAGAATAAGGAGAGGGCAAAGATGAACCAGATAAATTTTTTTTAAAGAATTATCTGGTTTATGTGGCTTTGCCGTATTATTATTTTAATAAGATATTGAAAATGAACTTAATCATTGGCAAATTCAGTGTACTCATCTATAATACTGTCATTCATATGTTCCAAATGTGGTTCTTTTTTTAATTCTTTAACAGAATTATAGGCAATGTAAGTACATAATGAGGCTAAAGGTCCCTTTTCCATAAAAGCAAAAACAGGTCTATTGATCTGTTCAAAAACGGAATCCCTCCGTTCCTCCGGAGCTACTATATGAATTTTTATATCCAGCATAGGTTGTAGAGATAATAAATCGGCCATTCTTAAAATGCCTGAATATATTGCAGTTGTTCCTTCAACTTCGAATGCCCTGACGATAGAATGTCTTTTTATCCATAACACATCGATGTTTTCAATGACTTTTAAAGTCGGACCATCGAAAACTAACGGTAGTTGTTCTAATAGAGTGCTATGATTCTGTATTTTCCATTTATTTAAAATTCTGGCTTTGTCAGATCGTGGTACCCATATTTTATATCCTAATTTTTCTCCGATTTCAGCCAATAATGCTTGTATCTGGATAGATTCCCGTTCCTCTTTTATATTATTATTGTCGTCATTATCTTCTGGTATTTCGATAATTGTTTCTTGTCCATCGGATATACGAACTTTTTGAGATGTTTTGATTTTCTTTTTGTCATTTTCTGAAAAGGGAAAATCTTTCATCTCTTGTCCTTGTTGTAATAGAAGCTTTTCTAAAAACTTGCAATCTTTAAGGGGCCATAATCTTGGACTTGAAAATACCATATAGGTCCATTGGGTACTGGTTTTAGGCAGAGATTTGGTTATTGATAGATTATTCCAAATTATGTCATCGTGTATAGGTAGTCCTTTCTCTAAGGGAAGCCAAACAATGGGTTTTACTCCGAATCTTAAAACAAAAGGATCATTTTCTTTTGTAAAAATAGGTGTATCATTAATAAATGGTTTGCTGGTAATTTCTAGTATACCAATAAAACGTTGTATTTTTGTACAATAACATATAAATTTATCTCCAATACCTATTTTTTGATTTTCAACATATGTTTTTCTTGAAATTCTGAAACCGGAAATTGTTTGGTCTGATTCAGAAAATGCAAGAGCGGTACTGGGAGAAAAAAGATCAATAAAATAATTCATTATATTGTTGTTGTTTAAAAATATAGGAATACAAAAGTAGAAAACGATACCTTTTCTTCCTATTTTTATGTATCTTTTCTTTCCATAATACAATGTGTGATTTTATAATGGTTTGTAGTATTTTGTAAATGGTTGTTTTGCCAATAAAATGTTGATTTAATTATCGATAGGATATTTCACGTTTCACCCGAATATCTTCTGCCGACCGTCCGATTTGCAGTTCGAATTTGCCCGGTTCGACAACATATTTCATTTCTTCGTTCCATAGACCGAATTCATGGAACGGGATTTCTAATTTCACTTGCTTGGTTTCTCCCGGATTCAGGAATATTTTTTGAAAGGCTTTTAGCTGTTTCAACGGGGTGACGACACTCGATATGTCGTCTTTCACGAATACCAGCACCGTTTCGTAGCCTGCCTGCTGCCCGGTGTTGGTCACCTCCACCTGAACCGTTACCGGAAGGTCTTTCCGTAAAAGGGTGTCGGAAAGCTGCACGCGGCCGTATTCGAAGGATGTGTAACTTAACCCGTGTCCGAAACAGAACGCCGGGCGGTCGTCTTTCCGGCTGGATCCCAGCCCGTAGCCTGTGGTGTAGCGGGATAGGGTTTGGTAGTAATATTGAGGGATGTGCCCGGCGGTTTGGGGGATGGTGATCGGCAGTTTCCCGGAGGGGTTTACTTTTCCGAACAATATTTCGGCGGCAGCCTGTCCGCCGTACATTCCCGGCTCCCAAAGATCGACTATGGCGGGAATATTTTCTGTGATCCACGGGTTGTTCAGCGGTTTCCCGTTTACGATCAATACGATGGTCGGGACACCTGTTTCATACACCCGTTTCACTAATTCGGCTTGCAACCCATAAAAGTCGATAGAGGGGCGGTCGGCGGATTCTCCGTAGGTGCGCATGCCCCAATCGCTTCTCAATCCATAGCCGCCAATGGCAATGATCGCCAAATCGCTTTCTTTAGCCCGGCTTACGGCTTCGGTTATTGCAAATTCATTCAGTTCGCCTCCTTCCTGAAGTTCTTTGGCTTGAGTGACCGGATCGGTCGTGGCTACTTTTACATTTGATTTTTTTCCTTTGATCTTTCCGCTGGGGCAATAGATTATTTCGCTTTCCTGTCCTGCGATTTGCCGGATGCCTTCCAAAATGGTCACGACGTGCCCTTGGGGATGAATGGCACTCCAATCTCCTACAATGGTTTGATTATCGGCGTTGGGGCCTGTCACGAGAATTTTTTTATAAGAGCCGTTTTTTAAGGGTAGCAAATTTTTATCGTTTTTCAACAGGACGATGGATTGCCTTGCTGCTTTCAATGCCAGTTCTTTCGCTTCCGGCGATGCGTACATGGGCTTGTTCGGTTCGATTTTTACGTAGCGTTGTTCGAAAAGTCCGAGTTCGAATTTGACGGTCAGAATCCGCCTTACCGCATCGTCTATCCGTTTTTTAGAAACTTTACCTTCACGCACTAAAGCAAGCAGGTGGTCGACAAACATTTCACGTTCCCAGGAATACATGTGCATGTCGATTCCTGCGTTGATCGCTTGCCGGACGGCATCTTTCTGGTCGGTTGCCGTGCGGTGGATTCGTTCTTTTTTCAGATTTTCTATATCGCCCATATCGGTGATGTAAAATCCCTGAAAGCCGTATTCTTTTTTGATAATGTCCGTTAAAATCCAATGGGAAGCGTGCATCGGGATGCCGTTCACATCGTTGTGTCCTGGCATAATCGTCAATACACCTTCATCGACCGCAGCCTGGAATGGCGGGAGGAAATCCCGGCGCAGCATCCTTTCGGAAATTTCGGCGTTCCCATGATTCACTCCGCCTATGGAAGCACCTCCCCCCAGCAAGTGCTTCACGCAGGCAGCCACCCGTTGCTGGGGATCGTCGTTGTTTTGTAATCCCTGCACGGCCTTGCGCACCAGAACAGAGGCCAGAAACGGGCATTCGCCGTAAGTTTCTCCTGTCCGTCCGAACCGGGCATCGTGAACGATGTCTACGCAGGGGGCGAACGTCCATTGATTGCCGCAAGCGCGTATTTCTTTTGCGGAGAATTGGGCGACCCGGTAGATGATTTCCGGATTGAAAGTCGCAGCCATGCTGATGGAGGTGGGAAATACCGTCCGTCCCGGCATTAACGCATGCCCGTGGGCGGCATCAACCCCGACGAGGAACGGGATTTTCAATCTTGTTTTTTCCGATAGGGCTTGAATTTCATTGTATTTTTCGGGAGTGATGTCGCCGATAAAAGCACCTACGCCTTCCTGTTTTGACAAGGTTGAATTTTTGTATTTTTCAATATCCCAGACGGCGAACATGTCCATTTGGGCTATTTTTTCTTCCAAGGTCATTTTCGACATGAGGAGCTGTACCCGTTTCGCGACCGGGAGTTTGGGATCGGTATGGGTAGCTGCCTGTACGGCTGTCCCGGATAGCCAAATGGTTATGAGGGAAAAGAAAATTTGTTTTCTCATAGTGCTTTTGCTATAATTAGATGATACACGCCCCGGCTTTTAGGGATGGTTTAAAGCCGAAGTTTCCTGATTTGAACGCCAGTTTCAAATTTATAAATTATTTAGATATTTTGTGAGACGGACAGGATGATTTTTAGCTTTCAGCAGGTATTTGTAATCTTTTTATATATTTGCCTGAATAAATTTTAAGAGTAGGATATGAACCGATTGTCTGTGTGGATGGTGCTTTTACTGACTTTGGCAGGGTGCCGGGAGGAAAAGCATTTTATTACCGATTCCGGGTACCGGAAGACCGTAGAACGGGATTTTGAAGTGAAAAAGCAGTTGCTTGCACAAGCTCCTGAAAATTTATTTGCGGTGTTTGAAACTCCGTTAAGCAGGGAGGAACGGGAAGCGTTGCAGTTTTTATATGCTTATTCTCCTTTGATCGACCTTTCGGGGAAACACTGCGGTGAATTTTTGCTCGGCAATGTGCGTCATGCTTTTAAAGTGAGGGAGGAGATGCCGTGGGGAAAAGAAATCCCTGAGGCGATATTCCGGCATTTTGTTTTGCCTGTCCGGGGAAGCAACGAGAGTTTGGATTCTTCACGGATGGTGTTCTATGGCGAATTGCGGGATCGGGTGATGAAATGCGCCACGATGGAAGAGGCTGCTTTGGAGGTGAATCACTGGTGTCATGAAAAGGCGATTTATAAACCGACGAATGCCCGGACTTGCGCCCCTCTGACAATGTTGTCCACGGCCTATGGCAGATGCGGTGAAGAGTCGGTTTTTGCTTTGGCGGCTTTGCGTTCGGTGGGGATTCCTGCACGTCAGGTGTACACTCCCCGTTGGGCTCATTGTGACGATAATCATGCGTGGATTGAGGTGTGGGTGGATGGAACGTGGAAATACCTGGGTGCTTGCGAGCCTGAGCCCCGTTTGGATATAGCGTGGTTTACGGCACCGGTACGGCGGGGATTGTTTATGCTGGCAAGGGTGTTCGGGAAATATGTATCCGAAGAAGAAATAGCCTCTGAAAATGCCAACGGCACGGTGGTGAACGTCACCGGGAATTATACCGATGTCCGGAAAATGAAGGTGAAAGTAACGGACGGGGAGGGAAACCCTGTGCCGGGAGCAAAAGTTGAATTCCGCATTTATAATTACGGAGAATACTATCCGGTGGCCTCTTTTGTGGCCGACCGGGAAGGATGCGCACAACTGACGGGCGGTTTGGGCGATTGGATGGTTTGGGCGACCGACGGGGGTCGCTATGGATTCATGGAGTTGAAGGGAGCGGAAACGGATAGCATTGTGGTGGCGCTGGATAAAACTTCCGGATCTGTTTTCACGGAAGATTATGAATTGGTGCCGCCTGCCGAGAAAGCTTATGAGGCTTTGGTGCCCGACAGTGAACGTGCTGTGAACGATCGTCGGTTTATGTATGAGGATTCCGTCCGGAATGCTTTTATAGCCACTTTTCCCAATCCTGCCGAAATAGAGAAACTGGCCGGGGAATTGGGGGTGGACGAGGAACTGCTTGGCCGTTTTGTTCGGGAAAGCCGGGGAAATTATGCTCAGGTTATCCGTTTTATTCAGGAAACGGAACCTGGTGAACGGGCGTTGGCTATGGATTTACTCGGAGTGGTGCAGGGAAAGGATTTGCAAGATGTGCCTGCCGGGGTGTGGAAATCGCATTTTTCTGCTGCCCGTAAATACCTGAATGAGCCGCGTTTCCCCGAATATCGGTTAAGCGGATTTGCCTATGCGGATTTTTTCCGTGACTATATATTGAATCCCCGGGTGAAAAATGAGCTGATCACTGCCTGGCGCGCTCCTTTAGCTACTTATCTGGCCGGGAAAAATATAGCTTCCGTGCCTGATTTGCTAAAAAACATGAGGGATATTGCGGTTGTCGATTCTGTAAATACGGTGAATATCGCTACCCCGCCCGAAGGTGTGTTGGCTGCCGGGGTTACCGATACGCCTTCGAAAGAGTTGTTTTTTGTTGCTGCTTGCCGTACGCTGGGGATTGTCGCCCGGTTGAATCCTGTGGACGGGAAACCGGAATATAACGAGGGACGGGAATGGATGCCTGCGGTGTTTTCTGCCCGTCAATCTGTGGGGGATAAGGGAAAACTATTGCTTCGTTATAGCGGTAAGGCGGTGAAAGACCCTGTGTACTACACTCATTTCACGGTGTCGAAAATTAATCATGGGGTGGCGCGTTCGGTGGATTTAGGCAGCAACAGCCAGGTCGATATGGGTGGAGGGGCTTCGTTCAGCCGTATTTTTGCGGCTCCGGTCGATTTGGAAGAGGGGGATTATATCCTCACTACCGGGAATCGTAAGAGCGATGGCTCGGTGGTTTCACAGGTCAGGAGTTTTCAGGTGAAAGCGGGTGATTTGACGGTGGCGGATATGGTGTTACCCGATGCCGACGAGGAACTCGCCGTGCTGGGATCGGTACGGACACCTTTGGAATATATGCCGGAAAACGGAGAGAAGCTTTATCGCCTGAAGTTACCGGAAAACGGTTATACGGCTTTGGTTTTTATGGCTGCCAATCAGGAACCGACCAATCATTTGGTGAGGGACATGAGTGTTTTAAAAGCTGAATTTGAAGAAAAAGGTGTGGAAATGGCATTCCTGTTCACTGATCGCGATCAGTTGGGGCGTTTTTCCCGGCATGATTTCCGCCCGTTGCCCGACGTGATGAAACTGGGATATGACCAGAACGGTAGAATTAAGGAAATGCTGGCAGAATGCCTGAAATTGAAAAATATCGATAACCTGCCTCTGATCGTCATGCTAAACCGGAAAGGCGAGGTGGTGTTTATTTCGCAGGGATACCGGATCGGGCTGGGTACCCAGATTTTGAAGGTGATGAATTATTAAATAATTCCCGGCGTATTTTCGTGATGTTGGCAGAATAAATCAGGTCGATGATATGGTCGAACGTCATGTGGAAGCCGAAAATGCTTTCCGTCATTTCATGGATGGCATCTTCTTTGCTTACCCGTTGGAACACCATACGATACATGGCAGCCACCGCTCCGGTGCGGTCGCTTCCATGCCAGCAATGGAACAGAAGCGGGCCTTGCCTGTCGCGGATGATCTGTAAAGCTGTGATCAGGTCGTCCAGGCTGAGTTGGGTGGCCCGGGTGCGAAGGTGGTGCAGGCGTATGGAAGTGTCGCGGGCTTCATCCCTGTCGTTGTGTCGGTTGCGCAGATTTAACACCTCTTCTATCCCGAACTTTTCCAATTCCCGGAAACAGGCCCGGGAAGGCTGGTCGGAACGGTATATCCCTTCGCCGATGCGGTAGAAATTCTTTAACCGGCAACCGGGGAGGCATATTTTCTCTGCAATGAGCTTGGGCCTTTTGGTGATTCTGAAAGGAGGTTGCATACCGATATGCTTAATAAAACTATTCCATGGAAGAGTTGGGGGAGTCGGTTCCGCCGACTGTTACCGGGGGTATTGCCGGGGAGGCGGCAGCTCCTTTTTTCCCTTTCTTTTTCAGATTGATCAATATAAAACCCGCTATAATCAACGCCAGGGCAATCGGGTCGTGCCAGGAAAATTTTTGTAGTCCCATTCCGATGGATACGGCCGCTCCCGTGATCGGAAGTAAATAAATATATACACTTTCCACAAAAGGAGTGATGTAATTTAAAGCTTTCAGGTTCAGGAAATAACCGATAAGTGTAGCGAATATTAAGATGTATCCCATTTCAAGCCAGACGTGTGTGGCTGTCGGTTCGTGGAATAAAGGAGCCGTTACCAATTGACGTATGCCGAAAGGGAGCGATATGATAAAGGCGGCCAGGCTCATCCATTTCATCACGTATAGGGAATTGAATTTTGTCGTGTAGGGTTTTATCAGGATCAGGTAGAAAGCATAAGACACCGAAGACAGAAACACCAGCATATCCCCTCCGAAAGAATCGTGGACTTTGCCTTCGTGGGGCATCACGGACACATATATCGTTCCGGCAAGTCCCAGCAGGATACCCAGGGCTTTGTATTTATTGAACGTGGCATGTAGAAAAATCACGGCAAGCAGGATAACGATAATCGGTTGCACCGTACGTATCACGAAAGCATCTACCGGTCCGGTCATGGATAAGCCTCGCAGATATAGCAATAGGTTTGCTCCCATCCCTAACACTCCGCCCAGCATCATCATCAGGATGTCTTTTTTTCCCGGCTTGGGCGAGGTTTGGGGGGCGACGAACAGTCCGATAAGCCAGAATCCGATAGTTCCGAAAGCGCATCTTAACACCACCAGCCCTTCGGGTTCTATATGGACGGGCATAATCACTTTCATGAAGTTGGTATTGAAACTATAAATCAATATAGCGCCCAATGCCATAAGATGCCCGGTAAGTTCGCGGATTTTTGCCATGTTTTAAATTTTCTTTATAAACGAAGGAAACATTAATTTGTTTCAATACGTTTAATCTTTTAGATAATTCATTACAAATAAAAATATTTATACCATGAAAATTGTATTAGATAAGGCAAACTCCAGAGGACATGCCGATTACGGATGGTTGAAGACTTACCATACCTTTAGTTTTGCCGATTATTATAATCCCGACCGGATACATTTCGGTGCGTTACGGGTGTTGAACGACGATACGGTGGCTCCTACAATGGGGTTTGACACGCATCCACATAAAAATATGGAGGTGATCTCCATTCCTTTGAAGGGATATTTGCGGCACGGCGATAGCCTGGAGCATAGCGATGTGATCACTCCGGGGGATATTCAGGTGATGAGCACCGGAAGCGGTATTTATCACAGCGAATATAATGACAGTAAGACCGAAATGCTGCAATTCCTGCAAATCTGGGTTATTCCGAGGGTAAACAACACCGTTCCCGTTTATAAGAATTACGATATAAGGAAAGTAGATAAAAAAAATAAATTCGGTACTATTATAGCTCCCGACAGTTCCGGGGTGGCTTCTATTTTGCAGGATGCCTGGTTTTCATTAGGCGAACTGGAAAGCGGGGTTGAGGTGGAATATAAAGTGCATGCCAAACATACGGGAGTTTATTGTTTTGTGATCGAAGGGGAAGTGAAAATCGGCGATACGGTGTTGTCGAGACGTGACGGAATGGGTATCTACGATACGGAAAGCTTTAAGGTAGAGGCAAAACAAGATTCTTTTGTGCTGCTAATCGAAGTGATTATGCTGTAAAAGCCGTTTTCAGAAGTCGAACGATAGCTGGACGGGATCGTGGGAATTGCTTTCATCGACCGGATTGGAGACAGTTAGCCCCATAAGGCGTATTTTATAGTCGGCCAGTTGCAGATCGTTCAATAATTGTTTGGCCAGCGGCAGGATTTCCTGCATCGTTTTCAATTCGTGGCCTACACTGATGCTCCGGGTCTTTTGGGTGAAATCGTTGAATTTCACCTTTAAGGTAAGGGTATGTCCTTTAAATCCGGATCTTTCCAAACGGCGTAGCAAGTCGTTGGCTATATGCCACAGGTTGATGATGAGTGCCGTGTGATTGGTGAGGTCGTGTTCGAATGTGCTTTCACATCCTACGGATTTCCGGATTCTTTCCGCCTCCACCGGACGGGTATCGATGCCTCTGGAAAAATTGTAATAGATTTGTCCTGCTTTTCCAAAATTGCGGGTCAGAAATTCAAGGGAGCAGGTTTTTAGTTTCGCTCCGTTATGCACTCCGAGGGAATGCATTTTTTTTGCCGTTATTTTTCCTACCCCCCAGAAGGCTTCGATGGGGAGGCGGGCGATAAAGGCTTCTGCTTTTTGGGGGTGTATCACATAAAGTCCGTCGGGTTTCCGGTAGTCCGAAGCGATTTTGGCGAGAAACTTATTGTACGATACTCCGGCAGAGGCCACCAGTCCCAGTTTTTCCCGGATTTCCTGCTTGATGGCTTTAGCGATGTCCAAAGCCAGGGGAATCCCTTTTTTGTTTTCCGTAACGTCCAGGAAGGCTTCGTCCAAAGACAGAGGTTCGATCAGATCGGTGTATTCCAGGAAAATTTCCCGGATTTCAGCCGAAATCGCTTTGTACACATCCATCCGTCCCGGCACAAAGATCAGATCGGGACAGAGTTTCAAGGCTTTTATCGACGACATTGCCGACCGCACCCCGTAACGCCGGGCTTCGTAGCTGGCAGCGGCAACAACGCCACGTTCTTCCGCCCGTCCCACTGCCAGAGGCTTACCCCTGTATTCGGGATGGTCCCTTTGTTCCACCGACGCGTAGAATGCGTCCATATCGATATGTATGATCTTTTTTTCTTCCACAATCCTGTTTGTTGATCAAAGATAACAAAACTTCTTCTGACTGGTGGAGAAGGCTTGCCTAAGAATGTATAAAATTCATGAAAAGACAGGATAGGGCTGTCGGGGGGAGAAATGTTTTACGGATTCGGTTGTTTTTGACGATTTCAGGCTTGTTTTTGATGATTTGATAAGTTGTTTTTACGTATTGGAAATTTTGTTTTGGAGATAATCGATAATATTGAGTCGCTAAATACTATCGGCTATTCTAAATTAAATTTTATGGAGCAATCTGGATTATTTTATGTTTTCGGAAGTATACCCGTGGCTTTGGTGTGTGTGGTTTCGGGCGGCATTCTTTTGCTGTATCCGGCCTGGAAACGTGCCGGACGGAATTGTAGTGCCCTGCGTGTATTGATTTATTGTGTGGCGATGCTTTATTTATTATTGTTTACAGTTCTGGCGGTGGTATGTGTATATAAAGTGTTGGAATTTTATCAGGGGCTTTGGGCTGCTCCCTGGATTGCCCTGTTGCTTGTGGGCGAGGTTGCTGTTTTGGGCTGGTTTGTTTACCGGAATACGATGGTTTTTCCCGCCTTAAAGCAATCCGGTGCTTCCGGTTGTGGTGCGGAGGATTCCGATGACTCGGTTGTGGATCAGGGGCAGGAAAGTACCGAGGAGTGGATTAGCCGCCGTTTGTCGGAACTTTTTGAAAAGGAGCGGATTTACCGGGAATTTGAATTACATATCGAGGATGTGGCTATGCGGATCGGAACGAACCGGACTTATCTGTCCAGAGTTCTGAACCAGAAATTCGGATATAATTTTTTTCGCTTCGTTAATTATTATCGTTTGGAGGAAGCTAAAGAATTGTTGCTGTCTACTTCTTTGGAAATATGCCGGATTGCAAATCAGGTGGGCTATAAGAATATCAATACGTTCAATGCCTGTTTCCGGGAGCATTTTGGCGTATCGCCCAAACAATGGAAAAAGGCTAATTTGGAAGTGCCGAGGGCAAATTTGTGAAAAGGGTTTGTTCTTGTTTGAAACCGGATTGTTTTGCCGATTCCGGTATTGGAATTTGTGAAAAATGTGATTATATCTGTTTATGTTTGATACATAAAATTGTGTTTTGTTTGTGTTTTATTGTGTGGATATAAATAAAGTAAAGCGATGATCGGTAATGTTCTGTCGTTTATTTCAGATAAGCTGAATGAGTACCTGGGTAGTTTTTATGATCTGCCCGAAACCTTGGTGGCTTTGGGAACTCCCGGAACGGAAGAGCCGGAAGAGGGAATGAACCGGATGCTGATTTCTTTGTTGAATGTGGAGCGGGAAGGGGCTGCCGGGTTTGCCGCCGGGTATAGTCAGGACAGTTCGGGACGGATGGGAAAAAAGTCCCCGGCGTGGCACATTAATTTATATCTGGTCATTGCTGCGGTATATGAAGATAAACGATATTCAGACGGGTTGCGGATGCTTTCTATGACCGTTCAGTTTTTGCAGGGAGAATCGGGGTTTGCTTTGCCGGGAGGACAGAAGTTTACGCTGGAATTAGTGTCCCTGAGCATACAGGAGCTGACTAATGTATGGAGCATATTGGGAGGTAAGTATTATCCATCCGTCGTGTGTAAGGTGAGGATGCTGACTTTTGATAGCGGGGAAGTGAGAGGGGTGACTTCAAGCGTAAAGAAACCAGATTGGAAACTCGGGTCATGAGCGGGATAGAGGTACTCATAAAATGGAAAGTCGTTCACGGATTTTATTCCGGGGGATTGTGCCGGGGAGTGGAGTTATCCCCGGATTCGCGAACTTTAAAACTGTTGAAGCGCAGAGGGGGCATGTGGAGGAAACTGGCGGAAAATGAGTGGGGAATTTTAGGAACACGGGAAGTGGAGTGGGATGAGGAGGATGAAATCGTATTGGAAAGGAGTATCACCGATGGCGTATTTTTATATGTGACGGAAAATTCGGCCGATTTTCAGCAGGTGGCCTATCCCGTGTCGGCCATAAAGCCGGGAGATGAAATTGTGCTGGATTTTAAGGTAAAGGAACTGAACTGGGAATATGTTTTCATTCCGCGTGAAGGACAGGACGAAAAACAGATTGAGTTGCTGGAAACCGACGGGTTGTTACATTTTTCCCCTATGGAGAGGGTGGTTGAATCGGGAAAGCAGGCCTGGAGAACGGTGACGGAGGAAAAAGTGGTGTTGCAGGAAAAGTATAGTTATCACCTTCGGTTGCTGGAACGTAAAGTGTTAGGGAGTAGGGTGCTGAGTAAAAATGTCCTGTTTCCCCGTCCGGGACAGTTTGTTTATGCGGCGGAAGGGTGTGTCCGGCAAGTGGTGTATTATTGATTTGTGAAGTTAATATATGAATTACTAATTTAAAATGAAGAGTGTATGGCAGCAATGAAAACACCTGGCGTTTATATCGTAGAGAAAAACGCATTTCCGAATTCGGTCGTCGAGGTTGCGACCGCTGTCCCCGCTTTTATCGGGCATACCGAGATTGCGGTGAACGGCAATAAATCGTTGACAAACAAACCATGGCGAATTACGTCTATGGCAGAATACCGTTCTTTTTTCGGCGGAGAGCCTTCCCCTGTGTTCGAAATACAGGAAGCCGAAGGAAGTGAGCCCGAATTGATGTTGGGGGGTAAGGGGTATCGTTTGGTACAATCGAATCAAGCGTATTCCCTGTATTATAACATGCTGCTTTTTTATGCCAATGGCGGCGGCCCTTGTTATATCGTGTCGGTGGGGGATTATACGAAGGATTTCGAGGCAGATAAGTTTACGGCCGGAGTCGAGACTTTGGTCAAGGAGCAGGAGCCGACTTTGGTGTTGGTGCCGGAAGCCATTTGCCTTGCCAAAGATGCTTGTGTGGGCGTGCAACAGGCGGTGCTGATGCATTGCGGCAATAAGATGAAGAATCGTTTTGCCATTTTGGATGTATTCGGCGGTTATAAGGGACGGCAGGATCCGGACGGCGATGTGGTGCTGGAATTCCGGGAGGCAATCGGCAGTAACTTTTTAGCTTTCGGCGCTGCATATTATCCCTGGCTGAATACTTCCGTCGTTTCGGAAAAGAGTATCACTTTTGCCAATGTGGGTATTCCAAAATTGAAAGAGCTGCTGGAAGCTGAAGTGGCAGAATGGAAAGACGAAAACAGGCAAGCCCAGATTCTGGAACAGATTGCGAAATTGGAAGATGCGGGATTGGCTCCCGTAGACCGCGACCTGTTGCATACTATTTTGCTGCAGAATAGCCAGGTTTACCGCGCGGTGTTGAAGGAAATCCGGCAGAGGGTGAATCTTTTGCCTCCGGGTGCGGCTATGGCAGGTCTTTATACGATGGTGGACAATACCCGTGGCGTATGGAAAGCTCCGGCCAATTATTCGCTTTGCAACGTGGTGGCTCCCACCGTGAATATTTCGCATGACGATCAGGAGGATTTGAATGTGCCTCTGTCCGGAAAAGCGGTGAATGCTATCCGTACGTTTACCGGAGAAGGCGTGAAGGTGTGGGGAGCCCGTACGCTCGACGGTAATTCGCTGGACTGGAGGTATATCAATGTGCGCCGTACCATGATATTTTTGGAAGAATCGGTAAAGAATGCGGCGAGAGCTTATGTGTTCGATCCTAACGAGGCGAATACGTGGCTGAATATCAAGAGTATGATTGAAAATTTCCTGAGAGGGGTGTGGAAGCGCGGCGGATTGGCCGGAGCTGTGCCGGAAGATGCATATAGTGTGCATGTGGGATTGGGAGATACGATGACTCCGGAGGATATTCTGGAAGGTATTATGAGAATTACCGTTCTGGTGGCCATCACCCGTCCGGCAGAATTTATCGAAATCACTTTCCAGCAACAGATGCAGAAAAGTTAAGTAATTTGTCAATCGGATAATTAACCATTAAATATGTAAAGTTATGGCAGGAGAAAAACAAGATGCTGTATGGCCGTTGCCGAGTTTCTATTTTAAAGTGGAAGTCGACGGAATCGGAGAGATTGCCTGTAAAGAGGTGTCTGGCCTCGATATAGAAGCACAAATCATTGAATATCGTCACGGAAACAGCCCGGCGTTTTCAACGATCAAAATGCCCGGAATCAAAAAATCGAGCAATGTCAGCCTGAAAAAGGGTGTGTTTGCAAAGGATAATAAATTCTGGGACTGGTTTAATACGATCAAATTGAATACAATTGAACGTAAAGCCGTTACAATCAGTTTGCTGGATGAAGGAGGGGCTCCGACTATGGTGTGGAAATTAACAAACGCCTGGCCGACAAAGATCACCGGAGTCAGTTTGAAATCGGACGGTAACGAGGCTGCCGTGGAATCGCTCGATCTGGCGCATGAAGGTTTGACCATTGCTAACGGATAATGGCGGCAGAGAAAACATGGGTGCCCCCTGTATCATTCTACTTTCGGGTAGTGATACAGGGATCGCCTAAAATTCCGGATACGGATTTTTTGGAAGTGTCCGGATTGAAAATAGAAATGCAGGTGGAGGAGTTGAAAGAGGGAGGACAGAATGATTTTGTCCATTCCATTCCTAAAATGGTGAAGCATGGGAATTTGGTGTTGAAACGGGCGCTGGAGCCTCTTGACAATAGTCTTGAAACCTGGATAAAAGATACGCTGGAAGGCGGATTTGCTAAAAAAATCAAGCCGCGTAATATCGTGGTCTATTTGATGGATGCGGAAGGGAAAGCTTTGCGGTGCTGGTGGTGTTCGAATGCTTATCCGGTGAAATGGGAGGTAAACACGTTTAATGCAAAGGCAAATGAACTGGCCGTGGAAACGCTGGAATTGTGCTATAATCTGTTGGAACGGAAAAAGTAGACGTGAGTGAATTTTAAACAGATCGTTATGCCGATAGTTATCAAAGAAATTGTCATAAAAACCACCGTGACACAGGAAAAGGAACGGGAGAGGGAAAATATTGTTCCCGCTGAATTGCTGGAGCAGCTAAAGGAAGAGATTCTTCGGGAAATACCCCGGAATGAATATATAGAATACAGACGGAGAGAAAGGTAGGCCGCTATGGAAAAAATGAAAATCATCGCCTACGGGGATGAGAAGTTCAGTAAGAAAATCGGTGAAATGACCGTCCAGATTTCTCCCCTGGATTATCAGGGGAAAAAGGAGGTGAAATATGATCCGGGAAAGCAGCAGGGACAAAACAAGCAGTCGCCTGTATTTGTCGGCTACAAAAACGAAGAGCTTTCTGTGGATGTGCAGATTGATTGTACCGGAGTTATCGAAGGGACGAAGGATGCCGATACCGTGAAGAAGAAGATCGGGGAACTGGAAAAACTGGTTTATAAATATAACGGGGATGGGCATCAGTCGAATTTCATAGAGATTGCCTGGGGTACCTTATTGTTTAAGGGGCGGTTGAAGCAGATGAAAACCACTTACGGGTTGTTTGCCCCCGACGGCCAACCTTTACGGGCCAAAGTTACGCTGTTATTCACCGAGTTTGTGAACCGGGCGGAAGCAGATAAAGAGGCGAACCGGCAATCTCCGGATATGTCGCACATGGTGGCGCTCGGTGCCGGGGATACCATTGCTTTATTGTGCCAACGGATATACGGGGATTCCGGTTTGGCGGATGAAGTGGCAAGGATCAACGGATTGAACGGATTTAGGAATGTGAAACCGGGAACAGTGTTGTTGTTCCCACATTTGATGAAAAATGGCTGATTCTCCTACTAAAAAAAGTGATAAAGTACTTTCGTGTACGGTATATGTCGACGGCAAGGATGTGGGGAGCGACTATCGGTTGGTGGCGGCTTTCGTGCGGACGGAAATTAACCGGATAGGAAAGGCTTCCTTGCAGTTCGATGCGGGCTGCATGGCCACGCAGACTTTTAAAGAGACGGATTCGGATGTATTTAAACCCGGCAAGACAATCCGGTTGGATGTAGGGACGCTCGATGCCGAAAAGACGATTTTTGAGGGGGTGGTGGTGATGTTGAATGTGGAAATCGATGAACAGCAGCGTTCCCGGATGGCGGTGGAATGCCGGGATGCTTTGTTTGCAGCAACCTTAGGACGTAAAAATAAAGTGTTCGAAAAGCAAAAGGACAGCGAAATTATCAGTGCCGTGCTGGGTAGTTATGGAAGCGTTTCGGTGGATGCCACTTCTTTTAAGCACCCTGCTTTGGTGCAGTATTATTGTACGGATTGGGATTTTGCCCTGTCGAGGGCGGACGCTAATGGACTGTTGGTTACTTGTGCCGGAAAGAAAATTGCCGTGAAAAAACCGGAAGTGGGCGGCTCGCCTGTGGTTACGGTGACTTATGGTGTGGACCTGATTGATTTTAAAGGGGGTGTTTCCGCTACGGAACAGTTTGCGGCGGTGGAAGCGGTGAGCTGGGATATGGCCAAACAAGCGGTGGTGAAAGCATCGGCTTCCAAACCGAAGTTGAATAAACAGGGAAGTACTGCCGCCGCCGATCTGGAAACAGGGGATAAGTATTTATTGCAAACGGATGCTCCGGTGGAGTCCGATGTGATAAAAGCATGGGCGGATAGCATGGCTTTAAAGGCAGGGCTGGCGCGCTACCGGGGAACGTTTTCGTTTAGCGGGAGTGCGGCGGTTGTTCCGGGGTGTATCGTAGAGTTGAAAGGGTTGGGAGCGCGTTTTAGCGGAAATGTTTTTGTGGGTGCCGTGGAGCATACCATCCGGGAACAGGTATGGACCACCCGGGTGGATATGGGTATTTCCCCGCAGAATATCACCGACGAACCGGACGTAACGGCTCCTCCGGCCTCCGGCTGGCTTCCGGGAATAGAGGGGTTACATATCGGGAAGGTGAAACAATTGAAAGGCGATCCTGCCGGAGAATTGCGGATATTGGTGGATATTCCCGTGTTGAACGGTGATAAGAACGGTATTTGGGCGCGCTGGGCGACTTTGTATGCCGGGAAAGACAGGGGACATTTTTTCCTTCCGGAACCCGATGACGAGGTGGTGGTGGGGTTTATTAATAACGATCCGGGGCATCCGGTGGTGCTGGGAAATATGTACAGTAGCAAGCAAACCGCACCTTATGAGTTCGACGACAAGAATTTAAAAAAGGTCATTGTCACCAAAGAGAAGCTAAAGATTGAGTTCGACGATGAAAAAAAGGTCATCACTCTTGAAACGCCCGGAAAAAATAAGATCGAGATCAACGATGATAAAAAATCGATTCAGTTGACCGACCAGAATAAGAATCAACTGACTTTGACCGACCAGGGTATCACGCTCGATTGTGCCAAAAATATCGTATTGAAAGCCAAAGGAGATATTACACTCGATTCTTCGGGTAAAGTGGAAGTGAAATCGAAAGCGGATATGACACTGGAAGGGATGAATGTGAACGTGAATGCTAAAGTCGGTCTTGCCGCTAAAGGGAAGGCTACTGCCGAGATTTCCGCTTCCGGGCAAACGACAATAAAGGGCGGAATGGTGATGATTAATTGATAAAATGGAATATAAAAGATAAAATATGCCACTTGCAGCAAGATTGACAGATATGCACACCTGTCCGATGCAGACCCCTGCATTCCCTTCCCCGATTCCCCATGTGGGAGGGCCTGTCACGGGACCGGGTGCGCCTACGGTGCTTATCGGGAAACTACCCGCAGCCGTTATGGGGGATATGTGTGTGTGCGTCGGGCCACCCGATTCTATCATAAAAGGCTCGGCTACGGTGATGATTTGCGGAAAGCCGGCTGCCCGGCAGGGAGATAACACGGCGCACGGGGGGCAGATTGCTTTGGGCTGCCCGACGGTAATGATCGGCGGATAAGAGGGGGGCGGAAGCGCAGAGGTCCGGAAAGAAATTCCGGTAGCGGTGCATGATTCCGGAAGGTAGGCGGCCAGTGGATTAGATAAACATGGAATTAAAATAAATATGGGTATGGAAAAGTCGTTTTTAGGAAAAGGCTGGAGTTTTCCGCCGGAATTCAGAAAAGGGGTAGAGCCCACTGTGACGGTGACGGAAGAAGAGGATATTCGCCAAAGCCTGGAAATTTTGATGCAAACCAACCCCGGCGAACGGGTACACCGTTATGATTTCGGCTGCGGGATCCGTCGGTTTATTCAGGAGGAAATGACCCTGACGGTGCAGACGCAGATGCAGGATGTGATTTCGCGTGCCGTATTGATGTTTGAGCCGAGAGTTACATTAAACGAGGTGGAATTGGATGTGGAACGGGTGGCCGAGGGGATTGTGCTGGTGGAACTGGATTATACGGTGAGGCGGACAAATTCCCGGACGAATATGGTTTTCCCGTTCTATTTGCGGGAAGGAACCGATTTGGGAGAAATTTGAAGGGAAGGGAAATAGGAAGATGTTTGCAGGTAATATAAAAGTGACGGATGAACAGATTATGGCATATAGACGGTTTGAGCCGGAAACGGTATGAGGAACGGAAAAAGATTTGCCGTTGCTTTGACGTGCTGGAAAGTGATTTTCCGGCATTGATGGCGAGGTGCGTGGACATGATGCGCCGGATACGGTTTTTTAATTCTTCGAACGAGGCGGACGGGGTGCTGTATGATTTGTTTCGTTTCCAGCCTTTGATCGTTCTTTCTGAAATCTGGCAACTGGATATTCAGGCTTTGGAATTAAGGTTCCGTTTGCAGTATGAGAGTGGAGGGGAAGAATCGTTGCCTTTGCTCGGCGAACTGGTGCAATGCCTCAATGAATGGGATAGGCGGCTGGCTTATTGCCGGGAGTTACGCCTGACCGCCGATTTAAGGTCGCGCCCCGAAGTGAGCCGGGAGCAGAAAGGAAAAGCCGTCGTAAAAAGGGAATATTACAGTTTATTGGAATGTGTCCGGAAATTGCAGAAGAATTATCGGGTTTATCTGCAAGAGATTGAAATCTGTGGAAAAAACGATCCTGCATTGGCCGTATTGAAAGTGTTTCTGCAAAATTATGGAGAAATAACTGCACAATTCAATGAACGTTGGAAAGAGTTTCCCCTGTTTTATTTTCAAAAGGTGTTGCAGGCTGCTTACAGAAAACCTTTACCCGACAGCACCTGGCTGATGTTGAAAAAAGGGGTGGGGAGAGCAGACGTGGCTGTGGATAGGAACACAGCTTTCATTGCCGGAAAGAATGCAGATAACACCCTTTTCTGTTATCGGAGCAATGAGGATATTTCCGTTGTGTCTATGGAGTTGGAACGGGTATATTCTTATTTGCTGGAACGGGATGAGGGGCGTTTCCCCGCTGCCCGCCTGGGTTATGTGACCGCTATTCTGCATCGTAATGTGGAATTCGACGGCCCGGAGTGTCCCCAGATGTTGTTCGGAGGGGAGAATAGCTGGCTTGAGCCTGTGGGATTGCTGGTGGAATCTCCCATGTTGCTTTTGCGGGAGGGATGCAGGAATGTTTCCATTGCGTTTTGCCTGACAAAAGATAGTGTGACTTTTTTTAGGGAGCTGGTGGAAGAAGTGGCCGCCGGGCAGTTATGTGAAAGCCATGAAATTGTTTATAAACTGCTGAATGACGCCTTCTATCTGGAAATCAGTACGGAAGAAGGGTGGACGGTTGTGCCCGATTATGTTTTGAACTATGAAGAAGAAGGGCGTTTGCGGCTTGTGTTCCGGTTACAGGAAGATTTTCCGCCCACCATTCCCTGTTGTGCCGATAAACATGGAATGAAAACCGGAAAGCCCGCCTTGCGGATACTGATGAACCGGGAAGCCTGGTTGTTTCCATATAGTTGGGCGGGGCGGATTAGATTTGACGAGATGACGCTAAGGACAGAAGTGTCCGGCATGTCCGGCCTGCGGTTGTATAATGCGGGAGGAGAGTTGGATGCAACGGTTCCCGTTTTTCCTTTGGGAGTGCAGCCCGACCGGGGTGCCTGGTTTGTTTTTGGGAATTATGAGATGGCTTCAAAGTCCCTGAAAGAAGTGGAACTGATCTGCCAATGGCAGCAGTTGCCCGATCATCCGGAGGGGTTTTATGGATATTATCAGGGGTATCATGCAGGAATAGATAATTTTTCTTTTCGGGTACGCCTGGAATGGCTTGCCGGAAAAAAATGGCAGGCAGCCCCCGGTAACACACAATATTTATTCACTCCGGCGGACGGGACACACTTGTTGCGTAATGCGCCTATCCCGGAATTTACCCGCTTGACTTGCCGGATTAACGGGACTTTACCTCCGGTGGCGACGGACGAAGATGCTTATATATACGGCCGTTCCCGGAGTGGCTTTATCAGAGTGGTACTGGACGAGCCGGAGATCGGTTTCGGACATACGGCTTATCGGCAGATTTTCACGGAGGTTATGATGATGAATAGCCGCCGCAAACATCCTTTGCCTCCGCCCGCTTTGCCTGTTTCCCCGACGGTGGACCGTTGGGAGTTGAACTATGTGGCGGAGGAAACGGTTTGTCTGGCGGTGGGGCAGGCCGGGAGCGGAACGAAACTATTTCATGTTTGCCCGCTGACAGCCGGAAATCTGTTGCCTGCAGATATGGAGCGTCCGGTGGTGTTGGCGGAAGGCCCTAAAGATAGCGGTAATCTGTTATTGGGTTTCAGGAATGCGCTGGGGTATGAACGAGTGCGTCTGTTTATCGATATTGCTCCTCTACGGAAAGAAATCGATTCCAGGGATTTGGTGAAAGAGGATGTCCCGGAGGCCGCAGTCGGCAGGTGGTATATGAATACGGGGCGGGAATGGGAATTGCTGGAAGCCGGGGCGGTGATGAGGGATTCGACCGATTTTTTTATGAATACCGGATTAATCGAAATTTTGTTGCCTGCGCCCGTCGCACCCGGCCAGCTCGATGCCGAAGGTTTATTTTGGTTGTGTGCCGCTTTCCCTCAGGCTCTTGTAAACCGTCCTCCTGTCCGGGGTATATATATGAACGTCGTTCAGGTGGTTTCCGATGTAAAAGGAATAGAGGAACATCCGGAAGTGTTGGCGGGGTTGCCTGCCGGGACAATTTCCGATTCTGAAAAAAATCTGCCCGGAATTGTTGGTATAGAGCAAATTGTGAAAGGGCACGGAGGTCGTATGGGAGGTGACGCCGGGGATATTCGTCTGCGCTTGTCCGACCGTATCGCTCACCGCAACCGGGCGTTGTTGCCTGCCGATTATGAACGGTTGGTATTGCAGCATTTCCCGCAGGTGATGAAAGTGAAATGCCTGCCCGGTCTGGATACGAAAGGAGGAAACCGGCAGGGAGTGGTGACACTGGTCATTATCCCCCGGCAGGAGGGAGAAGGCTGGCCGTTGGCGACACATTTGTTGTTATCGGAGATAGAAGACCGTTTGCAGGTTTTGACGGGAAAATTTATGATCGTGGATGCCGTAAACCCGGTGTATGAAGAGATGACCGTACGCTGCCGGGTGACATTGATGCCGGGAGTTCCTTTGGGTGAGGTGGTCCGGAGGCTCGAAAGCAAACTGAATGAAAATATCGTCCCCTGGGAGAAAGGTGAAGGAATTCCCGTGTTCGGCTACCGCTTTTCCTTGCAGGCATTGCAGAATGCCGTTATGGAAGATGAAGGGGTGGCTTTATTACAGGGATTGTCGGTTTTGCATATCACGGAATCGGGGGAGCGGCTTTATCATTTGGACGAATATAATACACAGGAAACGGGGGAGGTGATGATCGGAGCTTCACAGCCCTGGTGTGTGGCGGTTCCGGCGGAACGGCATCTGATAGAATTGGGTGGGGAATGGCAGGAACGCGCCGGAGTGGGCAAGCTGGAAATCGGTAAAACCTTGGTGGTGCAGTAGGAAGGATGGTGCGGAAGTGTGAAAAATGGATTTTGAGTGGCGGAGTTCGGGTTACTGTGTCCCATTTCAACAGGGCAGCGATAATATTTACAAGTCAGAGGATTTAACGTATGGCAAAAACGAATAGGGAAACGCTGAAAGGTTATTTCGGTAGTGGCAGAATACCTACCGGAAGGCATTTTGAGGATCTGGTCGATTCTATGCTGAATATTGTAGACGACGGGATGAATAAATCCGCCGGAAATGGTTTGCAGTTGTCCCCGTTGGAAGAAAAAGGGCCTGTATTGGAATTTTTCGGAAATATATTGGACGAGTCGCCTTTGTGGAAGGTGGTGATAGACCGCAAAAGCGGTGGGATGTGCATTCAGAAAGGAGATGAAGACGAGGCTATATTGACGCTTTCCCCTGATAAAAAAATTGTGTTACAAGGGAATGTGGAACTGGACGGATGGGTGAAAGCAACCGGATTCGTTGGATGCTATAATAGCGGGGAAGTGCCTGCCGATGGGGAGTGGCATAATATAACCGGAGAGCCGGAAGATAAATTGCCGGGTTGCCGGGCCTACCGCGTGATGGCCGGGTGCGGAAGGAAGGGAAAGGGGAAATATGCGTTGTTGGAAGCCACCGCTTTGCATTGCTATGGTAGTCACCGCCGAATCCGCAGCCTGCAATCGTGGTTTGGGATTCATTTTAACCGTTTGCGCCTGCGCTGGAATAAGCAGGGGGAGGCGTGGCGTTTGCAGGTGCGCACCCGTTGCGATTACGGGGAGGATACGAAAATTCGTTTCCAGGTGTCGGAATTGTGGCAGGATCATTATTTCTCTGCCGAATGATGTAGGAGTATTGTCTTGCCGGAATGTTGCCGGAATTGAAATAAAAGGTAAGGAATGGATCACATTTACATAAAAAAACGGGAACCGGAAAACGATCTTTATCCGAGACTCTTGCGGCAGTCGATAGAAAGATTGCAGCAGATGTCGGGGGAGTTGTGGACTGATTATAATGAACATGATCCGGGGGTGACGATTACCGATCTCCTGAATTATGCCCTGACGGAACTGGATTACCGTTTACGGTTTGAGATGCCCGATTACCTGTCGGCGGATCGGGTGGGTTTTCAGCCCCGGCGTTACGGGCTGTTTTCGCCTGTGGAGGTGTTTCCTACCGTTCCGGTGACTGCGGAGGACTATCGGAAATTGATTATCGATGCCGTGGAGGAGATCGAAAACCTTTGGATATATCCGGCAGAGGGGAAAGCATGCGGATTGTATGATATTTTGGTGGAATTGGCTCCCGGTGTGGCATTTATGGATCGGGAAAAAGTGAGGAAACAGGTGGAAACGCTTTTTCATCGTAACCGTAATTTGTGTGAAGGGTTGTCGCAGGTGCTTTTTGTGGAACGCAAACCCCTGATTTTGCAGGGAGATATAGGAATTGAACCCGATGCCGATACCACGCAGTTGTTGGCGGATATTTACTGGGAAGCCTTACAGTTTTTTGTTGCCGGAGTGAGGTATAAACGGGTGGACGAATTGTTGGCAGAGGGGAAAACGCTGGACGAACTGCTGGACGGTCCGGTGCAGGAACATTGGGTGATGGATGAACGTTCGCTGAAACCAATGCCTGAACATTATGCCGTGCCTCATCTGTATCATCGCCTGAAAAACCTGAAAGGAGTGAAATATATTCATTCTCTGGGTTTCAGGGAAAATGAACAGGTCTATCATAATATAATCTCTCCCCCGCGTGCCGATCGTTCTTATACGGTATTGATACCGGGGAAAACGGAGGACACCGGGATTCGCTTGCTGGTGGGCAATGCCCCGGTGACATTGGAATTTTCACATCTGGCCGAAAGGTTGTATGCCCGGCATGCCCGCTGTTTCGGCAATCAGAACAGGACGAGCGATTTATCGCCTTTCCTGAAAGTGCCGGAAGGAAAACGGAGGGATATGTACAGGCATTATAGTGTGCAATACGATTTTCCGGACTGTTATGCAATTAACCGCTTCGGGGTGGCTGCCGGGGAAACGGAACAGCGGAAGGCCCAGGCCCGTCAATTGAAGGCGTATTTGCTATTGTTTGACGAAGTTTTCGGCAGGGGGCTGAAAGAGTTGGAAAACGCTTCGGATCTGCTGGATATTGGCCGGGAATTGGTGGCCGAAACGGTAGTGCCTTTTGAAGAGCCGGAGTTGGAATGGCAAAAATTGGTGAAAACTGATCTTGAGGCTGTTCCCGGTAAGCAACGTTTTCTGCGGGAACGCAGGCGTTGGGCCGATATGCTGGAACAAATCTACGGGGAGGATAGCAATCCGGCCTGGCTGGGAGCTTATAATTTTTATGAAGATGGCGAGGCGGAACAGCTGGAACGGCGGCTGCGTTTCCTGAGCCGGATTCCGGAGTGGGGACGCGACCGTTTTAAGGGGATCGACCTGACCCGGAATTTTCCGGAAAATGTGCCGGGCATAAAAGCTTATATCTCCACATTGCTGGGTTTTTATAGGTGTGAGGAACGTCCGGTAATTAATGTGTTTCCGTTCTATAACCTGAGGCTGGTGGAAGACGACCGTTTTTATAATTTTCAGGGGCATGTATTGAGTCATAATTTGGTGCCGGAGGAGTTGTTGAAGGAAGAGTATATGGAACGGATTCCTTTGTCGGACAGGGAGTTTACGGATCATGATTATCATATTTTGCGGGAGCGGTTGCCTTTGTTGCACTATAACCTGCTGTTTGAAGGGCTGTTCCGGGGTGGAATCCGGCAGGAAAGTTACCGGATATTGAACCTGCCTTTGCATCCCGACCGTTTATTGGTGTTTTTCCATGCGCAAAGAAAGGAATGGATCAACCTAGGGCGTTTCACTTCGCGGCAGGAGGTGATAGAAACAGCCCATTGCCTCAGGCGTTTTCTGGTGATGCTGAACCGGAAAAGTGAAACCCTTTATATTGTGGAACACCTTCATTTGGGGGGTGAGAACTTTACGGTGACGGTGGTATTTCCCGGCTGGTCTGCCCGGCTGGCCGACGCCCGTTTCCGGGAGGTGTGTGAAGAATTGGTTTGTTCCCGTTTACCGGCACATTTGCAGGTGAATTTCCGTTGGTTTTCTCCGGGAAAGATGTGGGGATTTGAGCAGGCTTACTACAATTGGCGTAAGAAAATGGCGACCGGAGAATCGGGGCAGGAGGAAGCAGAACAACTTAAAAAAGCTATCTCATGATTACCATTGAAAGGGCACGATTGGATTTACAGACGGGCCGTGAGGCTTTTGCTACGGAGTTGTATGGCAGGTGGGACAGCCTGTATCCGACAATCGTGGAAAGGGTGATCGATGAGGTGTTGTGCCGATATGACCGGGAGGATGAAGTGATCCGGCTGGAATCGATTTGCCTGGATTTAGGAGAGATCGGAGAGCCGGAATTTTATCGGGAATTTCCAAAACGGCTGGCGGAAAAATTGGATGATTTTTTTGCCGATTGCCTGAAATTCAGGGGAAAATATCCGATGGAAGTTATTCCGGTATTTACGGATAAAACGAAAGCCTTGCTGTTCTTTTTGTTATATGGTTTTTTTGTTCAGGGAACTCCGGTTGAGTTTCGCGGATTGGCCGTTTTATTGAAAGAAGTGGTCGAGAATAATGGTGCGAGATTTATACATTTTTTGAAAGAATACGGAAATGTGCCTTCTATCCGGGAACGGCTGGGGTTTCAGTTTTCCGATGAAGAGCTGGAAATTATCGTGAAGGCGGCTGAGCCTTCGGAAGCGGCGTTCATTCAGGTGTATGTTCGCTATCTGATTGTGTCGCACGGCAGGTTGGGGCATCCTGAAATTACGGCCCAGGAACACCGTAATGTGGTGTGGCAGGTGGTGCTGGCTTATTTGTTATATGATAGCGGAAGCTTTTTTAGCCGCAAGCAAATGGTGTGGCAAACCGTTCGGGAACTTGCGGCACATTTTAATATCGATTCATTTTATTTATTGCAGCTTCTGACTGCCGGGTTGAAAAAGTTTACCGAGGAATGGGTACTTATGCCTGAATTGCTGGCTATTTTTTCGGATCTCCGGCAAGAAGGTATAGAAGAAGCCCCGGAGATGGGGGCTATTGCGGCAATCGTTCGTTCTACGGGAGCGTTGTCTTCCGAAAGCCGTGACAGGTTGTGCCGGTTATTGTCCAGTCCTGATTCCTGCCGCCGGGTTTTGGCTGAATTGAAAGAAGAGGAAATCGTTCGTTTGGTGGAATGGATCATTCCGGCAGAAAGCCCTTTTATTATCGATTACGCCCGAAGCCTCGACCGGGAGAAAGAGAGGGGAATGCTGGAAGGTAAGGCTGGTCATGAATTCCGCCTCCTGAAATGGGAGTTTTTATTTTTAGTCTTATTGGATTCCCCGGTGGCGTTTTTCCAAAGGACTCGTTTTGTGATGGCGGTTGTGTACCGGATAGCCCGGCATTATAATATAGATGCGTTGGTGCTGTTGGCATTCCTTTGTGCGGATACGGAAGGTTTGCCCGAACGGTTGGCTGAGGTGCTCCGGGAACTATATGAAATGGAAATCGGCAGTCACTATGCCAATGTGCCGGACGGGGCCGGGGAGAACATCCGGAATTTGTCGGAATTGTCCCAGTTGACGACCTTGTTATCCCATCCTGTCACCGCCCGTCGGTTTTTGCAAAATATTCCGGAAACACAGATTTACCGTTTGACGGAAATGATTATTCCGGCAGAAAGTGCTTTTGTTGTTTCCTATGCTCAAAGCCTTGACCGGGAGAAAGAAAGAGGGATGCTGGAGGGAAAGGCGGGAATGGAATTTCGGTTGTTGAAATGGGAATTTATCTTTTTAGTGATTTTGAGTTCACCTGTTTCCGTATTCCACCGGAAATATTTTGTGCGTTTCGTGTTGGGGCAATTGGCAGCCCATTATAATTTGGCTACTAATCTGTTACTGGATTATTTTTTCCGGATGGAGATCAGGACTGCTTTGCCGGAGAGTTTACAGCAGGTGATTGCAGAATTGTGGGAGGAGGAAAGGATGCAGGCGCCTGTTCATACAACAGAGGCGAACCCGTATTTCAGGGATATATTCGCCATTTTTTCGAAACGCCGGGAAATTTCAGGGCAGATGTGGGAACGTGCCGGGATTGGATTTGTGTTGGAATTGTTGCAGAATTATCGAAATCCGGGCGTGGCGGAGTTTATCGGGAAATGGAAAAAACAGCTATGGGATATGTTGTTTTGTTCGGTAGAGCATGTGGAATGGTTGAGGGAGAAAATTTCTGTAACACAGGGATTGTGGGATTTTTTAACAGCAGAATACGGAGAAAAAAAATGTGTGGCGGCTTTTGTTGAAAAACGGGTGGATTGTAGTGAATGGAAAGAATGTGGTGTGGCGGTGTGGCAGGTGGTATTGAAAAACGGAAATACGGATGTTGTGTTTTGGTGGCTGAATAATCGTCCGGAGGCTGTGCGGGATGTGTGGCGGCAGTGTTCCCCGCGTGAAGAACAGCAAATATGGGAAAGTTTGTCCGGAAACGAAAAGTTACAAAAGTTATGGCTGGATAGATTGGGACAAATGCCTGTGAGGCAGGTGTTGGGGATTTTTGAGGAATTAAAGAAGAAGTTTTCTTTTTTCCCCGGAGAACAAGTGTGGTTGGCCTGGCTGATGCCTTATACCGGGAAACGGTATGCCAATTATTCGGTTAAGGAAATTTTAAAATTAGTTTGGCAAAGACTGACCGCTTTTTTGCCGGAAAGGAAATGTGAGGAAATTATTTTGCATGTAAAAGAACAGGCAGGAAACAGTGAATTTAAAATATTGGGAATCATGATACAGGAACAGAAAACGCCGGAAGAAAACGCGGGAGAAAAGGTGACGGGATTATGGCGGCTCGATAAGCCGGAAAATGAAGCAATACGTTTGGACATCGAAAATGCCGGATTGGTGCTGCTGGCTCCTTATTATCCGGTGCTGTTCAGGCATTTGGGATATTTGGCGGATAAGGATTTTAAAGACTTCGATTGCCGGATTCGGGCGGCTTTCTTACTGCAATATATGCTGTATGAGCGGTGTGAATTTCAGGAATCCGAACTTTCGTTGAATAAGCTGCTGACGGGGTGTGTGATGGAACAGGCATTTCCCAAACGGATGGAACTGACTGGGGAGGAAAAGAAATGGTGCGGGGATATGCTGAAAGGGGCAATGGGAAATTGGGATAAGATGCGAAACACCTCTTCTCAGGGATTCAGGGATAGTTTTCTGATTCGGAAAGGAATATTGCAGGAAACCGGGGATTTCTGGCAATTGGGAGTGGAAGAGCGGGGCTATGATATATTACTCGATTCTTTACCCTGGAGTTATTCCCCTATCAAATTTCCCTGGATGGAAAAACCTATTTATGTGAATTGGAGAAAATAAATACCGAATATCATGAATGCAGAAAAACAATTTCAGGAAGTGTCTTCACGGGCCATACAGCCGAAAGTGAAGAACGGTGCTTTGGAAATGCCGGATAACCGCCGGGAGGCTGCCGTGCAGGCCAAAATGCTGGAAACCATTCAGCAACAAGAGGATGAAGATGAACTGCTTCAGGGCAAGTTTACCGCACAGTTGCAGGAAGACGAGGATGGACTGATGCAGGGGAAATTTGCCAGCCAGTTGCAGAGCGACGATGAGGAAGAATTGATGCAGGGTAAGTTTGCCGCGCAATTACAGGAGGACGATGAAGATGGGTTGCTGCAAGGCAAATTCGCAGCCCAATTGCAAGAGGAGGACGATGAATTGCTGCAAGGCAAATTTGTTGCCCAAATGCAGGGCCACGATGAAGAGGAGTTGTTACAGGGAAAATTTGTCGGTCAGCGTCATCCGGATTCCGGGAATGCTTCCGTTTCGGAAGGGGGGCATGATAATCAATCCGGATTGACAGACCATGTAAGGCAGGGGATGGAGGAAGCTATCGGCGGGGATTTTTCATCCGTCCAGTTTGTAACAGATTCTCAAAAAGCGGTGGATGTGGGGGCTTTGGCCTTTACACAGGGAAAAACGGTTGAATTTGCTCCCGGACAATTTAAACCGGATACGACAGCCGGATTGGAATTGATCGGGCATGAGCTGACCCATGTGGACCAGCAGGATAAAGGCCATGTGGAACCGACTTTGGAAATAGGGGGAATGCCTGTGAACGATGATAAAAGCAAGGAAACCGAAGCCGACGATAAAGGGAGGGAGGCTGCCCGGCTGGTGGAGCAACAGATAAACGCGTGAGCTGGGGTATGGATGAAGAATGAAAAAACGGGAATGTGAAAGAATGAAACTTGAAACGGAATTAAGGGGTAAGACAATATGGATGAATTGAAAACGGTTAGGCGTGAGCGTGAAATGACACAGCTTTGGCAGGCTTTTCAGGCTTTAGACAGAGGATGTTGCCAGTTGCGTTTTATTCCCGGAGAAGCGGGAACGGGTAAATCTGTGTTGTTGGAGATGTTTGCCGGGGAATTGGAAGAAAAAACGGAAAATACCCTGATTGCTTCCACATTTTGCTGCATCCGGTCGGAGTATAGCATCCCTTATCAACCGTTCAAGGAATTGTTGAAACAGTTGATGCAGGAGGTGAGGGATAATGAGGAAATAGAAAAAAAGGGGCGGTCGGGCCGGGAAAAATTAAAAGAGGCTTTTGCATTTTCTGCACGTATGTTGTTAGAGCATGCGCCCGACCTGATCGATAATTTTATTCCGGTGGGAACGGTGCTGGGAGCAATCGGTCAGCATTTCCTGGGTAATGATGAAAAGCCGGAAAAAAACAATTCCCCGGATGAATCGAAAATTATAGAGGAGTATATCAACACGTTGCGGGCAGTGAGCGGAAAATACCGTTTGGTGTTGTTGCTCGACGATTTGCAGTGGATTGATAAGCCATCGGTAAATTTGTTATATCAATTATCTGTGGTGCTGAAAGATTGCCCGGTGCTGATTGTGGGAAGTTACCGGAGCACGGATATTGACGTGGCGGATGGGGAAAAACATCCTATGGATAAGCTGATTAATGAAGTGAAAATCAGTTATGGAAATGTTTTCCTCCATTTGGATAATATCGATGTGTGGGAAAGGCGTAAATTCATGGATCAGCTATTGGACAGGGAAGCTAATGTGTATGATGCGGCATTCCGGCAGACCCTGTTTGAGCGCACGGGTGGGAATCCCTTGTTTGTGAGCGAAATGGTGTGTTTGTTGAAAGAGGAAGGGGTGTTGGAACAAAATGAGGTGGGTATCTGGACGAATCATAAAATTCCCGATTGGCAATCCTATCCTGTGAGGATTGAAGGAATTATCCGGGAACGTATCGGAAGGTTGGAAGAATCGATGGTGGAAGTGTTGTCACAGGCGAGTGTTCAGGGTTACCGCTTTATTGTGCAGGTACTGTCGCGGACGATGGGAGAAACGGAACGCGATCTCCTGATGACGCTTTCGCGTAAATTGCAGAAACAATATCATTTGGTGAATGAAGGACCCTGTGTGCGTTCTACCCGGGGGCTGGTGTCTGAGTTCAATTTTTCGAATTATATATTCCAGCAGTATTTATATCAGGAATTAAGTGCAACGCAGCGTATGATCCTGCATGGGGATATTGCCGTTATTTTGGAAGAGCTTTTCCGGGATAACATCGGGGAAGTAGCGGGGGATATTGCCCGGCATTATGAATTGGCGGGCGAGCCGGAAAAAGCATTGAAATATATAGAGATCACGGTCGATCAAATGCTTGCCGTGTCTGGTTTTCTCGAAGCGTCTGTGTTACTGGATAAGGCTTTGGGAGGCTTTGCCGGGCAAATGGATGAGCACATCCGTTTACGTTTTTTGGTAAAACAGGGGCTTTGCTACCGTTCGGTGAAGGGATGGGGGAGTGAGGATACCGGACGATTGTATCTTGAAGCCGAAGAATTAAGCCGGAAGCTGGAATGTGATGATTATACCGAGATTATTTTGTTCGGGCAATGGACGATTTGCCTGGTGAAGTTACAGCTTGACCGTTGTTTGGAGCTGGCTGCCGGATACCGGAAAATAGCGGTGGAAAGGAATGATTTACCGATGGGATTGATGGCGTTGATTACTTCTATAAACACTCTTTTCTGGCGGGGTGAACTACGGGAAGCGGATGCTTGCCTGAAAGAGTTCGAAGAATTGTATAAAAAGAAAGATCCTGCCATTCCGGTTCAACCTGCCGTAGAGACATTGTATGGAATGTTCAATTTGTTGATTTCATTTCAGTTGGGTGATTACGAAAGGACGGCGGAAGCTAAAAAACAGTTGATCGCTAAAATTTCAGCGACCAAAGACCGTTTTTGTCAAAGTATCGCCTATCAGGCCTTAACCTGGCAGGAGTATCTTGCCGGAAACCGGGAGCAATCCGGAAAATATGCCGAAACGCTGCTTGAATTGGCAAAGGCGGGAGGATACCCTTTTTATATTTCCGTCGGCTATTTGTTCTATGGGGCTTTTGTTGCTATGACGAATGCGGAGGAAGGAATCGGGCTTATCCGGGAGGGGTATAAAATATTACAGGGGAATACCGAACTGGACGTGGTGTCTATGCACTCTGTTTACGGTTTATTATTGAATACCGTTTATTTGGAAAATGGCAGGTTTGATGAATTGAAAGATAGTTTGCCGAAGATTATTGAAAAGTCGATTCAGGTGAAGGAAGTTTGCTATCTGAGCGAATTGTATCTGTTGGAAGGGAGGTCTTATCAGGCGACGGGTGATCGGGCTAAAGCGGATATAGCTTTCGATGAAGCTTGTCAGATTGCCCGGGAAATCGGGGCAGAACATGCCCGGGAGATGATCAGGAAATTCAGGATGTAATGCTTTAACTTAAAAATAAAATTATGAAAAACTTAAATCGGAAAGAATTGAAGGATGTTGTCCGGGGAGCCTGTTTTTTGGCCAGTGGCGGGGGCGGGGCGTATGAAACGGGGATTCAGATTGCTGATTGTTTCAAACCTCCTTATTATGAGAGTTCTGAGGTGAAGGTTGTAACGGTGGAAGAGGCAAAAGCGATGGCAACTGCAAATTACGGTGTTGTGACGGCTGTTATGGGAGCACCTGAGAGAATGAAAGAGATCAAAAACGCCGGGATGAATGTGAAAGCAATTGAAAAGCTGGCAGAACTCCGCGGGATTGATGTAAAGGAAATCGGATGTATTATTCCGGCTGAAATCGGAGCCCTCTCTTCCGTGATTGCCTGTGTGACTGCTGCAAAGCTGGGAATACCTGTATTGGACGGGGATGGGGCCGGACGGGCTGTCCCGGTGTTGAATATGACTTCTTTCGCTGTCAAGGAAGTGAGTGTAAATCCTACGGTATTGGTAGGGAGTAACGGCGATCATGTGGCTCTCGATATTTCGGGTGCGGCACAATACACCGCTTCATCTGCTATCGAATCATTGGCTCGTCCCATTTTGAGTATGCCTGAGTTTGGAGGAATGGCGGCTCTTGCTATCTGGCTGGTGGATTTACGCCAAATAGATGAAATTATAACAATCCGGGGAACTTTGACGAAATGTAAAACATTGGGGCAGACCATCCGGGAAGCACAGGAACGGGCTCTGGAAGCAGATGAAGAGCCCTCGATTGAGAAAGTGTTGCATGTGTTACAGAATATCGATTACAAGCCGAGTGTTGTATGCTATGGGACGCTTCGGGAGGCAAAGACAGTGACCTCCGGAGGTTTTGATAACGGTGTTGTCGATATTGACGTGGATTCAGGCCGGAAATTGAAGATTATTTTTCAGAATGAAAGCCTTTTACTGTGGGATAGTGAAAAAGCAGCCCCGATGGCCGTGGCTCCGGACTTGATTAGCTATGTGGTCATTCCCCGGAAAAAACCCGTGGGACAATGGATATATACGAACGGGGATATTATAGGGAGCGACGGGAAGTTGTTGGAAAATCTGAGGGGTGCAAAGATTATTGTGATCGCTATGTGCGCGCCGAAAGAATTGCGGGATTGTGCTGCTGCGTTGGAAAATTTAAGATGGAGTGCCGATGGTGTGAGTGCTTCATTGAGGGATAGCTACCGGAGTATGCTCGAAAAATTGAACTATTATGGAAAGTATGAGCCGTTAGAGCCCGGAATAAAGTAGGAAAATGTGTTTCCCCGGCATTTACATGTCGGGGAAATCTAAGTGAGGTATTGGGTAATAGATAACAAAATTTATACAGATGAAAGGGGATACAGGCGTACAGACGATGAATGGTTATGTTTCTCGCAGGACAAAAGAGCATCGTTTTTCGGTTTCTCAGGTAACTGGCGAGGCTAAACAGGGAAAAGCTGTTTCCTGCATGGAAGATAACAGGGCATTAATCGATGAACAACTGGATCTGTTAGAAACGATTCAGGGGGAGAATACGAAGAAACCCGTTTCAGGTGGAGTTATTCAGGGACGAATCCCGAATTATACGGAATTGAATGGTCTTCATAAGCGGTTAAGTGTGGATGTGATTCGGGAAAAGGTGAGTATATTGTTGAGAAACTTGCAATTGGAAGGCTTGATTTTGCAAGGAGATGGAGAAAGGGCTTCTGTCGACCGTTTGATTAAACCCGACGGGAAGGTTGATAAAACGTATTATGAACAATTATTCGGTCAGGTCGGTAAAGAAGGTAAAGAAAAGGTGTATCATAATGCCAAGAAGGCTAAAACGGATTTGGAGGAAAAAGATATGTCACTTTTTTTTACTTCTATAGAAAAGGCACGGGGCTGCGTCAGTATGACGATAAACAATATGCCTTGGTTAAAATGTGTTTTTGGCTCTGAATCAGGGAAGGCGCGGGACAATTATAATAAAATAATGGATAAGCTATCGGGAGTTGGCAGAAGCATTAAGGTTACGACGGATTATAATGGGGATAGTGAGCAATGGGGCATAGGAGGTTATGCGGATAGCGACAAACAGACGATACATTTTCTTCAGACAATGTGTGGGAAAGACCCTAAAAGTCCAATTACGGCAATTCACGAGTGTGCTCATTTGGTGGATCCAGGTATTGGAGATTTGGGGTATGCCGGTTCTCCCGGATTTGAATTGATGACCGAAAAAGATAAAATTAATAATGCAGCCCACTATGAGATTGTTCCTTGTTGGATAAGCAGTTTATCATGTCCTTATCCTCCGGGAACTGGTTTTAAAGAATCTGTACCTGGAAATAATAATGTTGACCTGGGAAAAAAGCAGGCAGCCGATTATTTCCAGCGGGCTCATTTGATAGCATTCAACTATGCGGACAAAATTAGAAGAATATATTCCGGTGATAGACAAATGACACCCGGTGTTATAATGTATTCGAAGGCGATGGGATTGACGATTCATTCGAACAAGAGGCAGGAGGTGACTTTGCTGGACGTAACTCTTGCTGAGAATATAGCCCATGTGTTGGTGGACATGTATAAATCTATAAGAGAAAATAAAGAAACGATAGAAAAGTATCGTGATTTTCCTCCGGAAGTTTATAAAGCTCATTTTAAAAATATGGCATTTAAAACTTGTTTATTGGAGGGAGTTACCTGGCAGCAGGTTGATGTTTTAAATAATTGGGATACTTCAAACAGATAAAGAAATGGAGCATATCCTTTGGTTTCGGCAAATACTTGAAGTGTCTATCCGGCTTTATTTCCGGCAGGATGATGTGACGGTAAATTCAATTTATGACATACCTGCACCAAAGGGAGATTTTTGGCAAAAGGTTTGCGGTGCAGAGCCGACATTCGATGAACAGGTGGTGCTGATGCTGGCGTTAATGCCTCACCTTTGTCCGCAGGTGCTGGATATATTTTTTGCAAACAATAAGAATTTCGATCGTCCTTATACAGAATTCGGAGGTTGGAAGGGCGTTTCGCACGGAGGTTTTTTGCCTACCGGAGAAACGGCGGCTTTCCTATTGGCAGGCGAAGATGCAGGGAGGCGAAACGGTGTGGTGCGGATGTTCGACCGTGATCATTGGTTTTTTCGAAAGAATATCCTTCGCTTGGAGGGGCAGGGGGAAGGCGAGCCTTTTCTGAGCGGGCAATTGCGGGTGTCGGAAGAGGTGTTGAGCCGGATTTTCAGGGATAGCGAATATAAACCGGATTATAGCATGGGATTTCCGGCAAAGCGGATTACTACCGGTTTAGAGTGGGAAGATATGGTGCTGGATTATCAGGTGGCGGCCGATCTGGAAGAAATCAATACGTGGATGATCCGCCACCGCACGATAATGGAAGAATGGGGATTGAGCCGTTTTTTGAAGGCAGGTTATCGGGCGTTGTTTTATGGGCCTCCGGGAACAGGTAAGACTTTAGCGGCCACTTTGCTTGGGAAACGGAACCGTATGGATGTTTATCGCGTGGATTTATCAATGATTGTATCGAAATATATCGGTGAAACGGAAAAAAATCTGGCAAAGGTGTTCGATATGGCGGAAAACCGGGATTGGATATTATTCTTTGATGAGGCGGATGCGCTTTTCGGAAAACGGACGTCGACAAATACTTCTAATGATAGGCATGCCAATCAGGAAGTGGCTTATCTGTTGCAAAGGATTGAAGATTTTCCGGGCACGGTGGTGCTGGCTACGAATTTGCGGTCGAATATCGATGAAGCATTCGCCCGCCGTTTTTCTTCCTTCTTT